>Ga0310091_100002_pt1 | contig 26993 bp, 24 predicted proteins | sample LakSupDCLTotalD7_FD_194435 | JGI IMG/M metagenome (GOLD analysis project Ga0310091, IMG submission 194435) | Enriched freshwater cyanobacterial communities from Lake Superior, Ontario, Canada - SU02.DCL.Total.D7 | ecosystem: Environmental > Aquatic > Freshwater > Lake | place: Canada: Ontario...
CGTTTCTCGTGCAAGCAGGGTTGGCCATTGCTTTAAAACAGCAGCATTACTTGGGGCCAGGCTGCTTTGGTAGCCCTGCCCCAACAGCTCTAATGCCCCAGGTAGGGCTGGCACCGGCATCAGCTTGTTTTCGAGATTCACCTGCACCCCAGGGGATAAAGCCAACATTTCCCCGAGGTGGCCAAGTAATGCAAAGCCCGTGATATCTGTGCAGGCATGGCAGCCATGGGCGGCAAGCAGGGGCACCAGATCAGCTTGGCTTTGTTGCATCAAGGCCAAGGCGCCAGCGATCCAGTGCGCTTTTGCGGCACCGGCACTAGCAGCAGCAAACAGCACCCCTGTGCCAAGGGGCCGGCTAAGCAGCAACACATCACCTGCGTTTAATGGTCCTTTACGCAACAGGTGCTGGCTGGGGGCTTGGCCGTTGAGGCTTAGAGCCAGCAGTAATTGCTGGCTAAGGGGTTTATTGAGTTTTGGGGGCTCTAAATCCTGCAGGCTGTGGCCCCCTAATAACTCTGCCCCCAACGGTTCCAGCACACTTTTAATCCCCGCCAGGCATTGCAACAGCAGGTTTTCCTGCAGAGCGGCATCGCAGCGGGGCAGCTGGATAAATACCTGGGCGCTATGGAGCTGGGCGCCACTGGCCCAGAGATCAGAACAGGCATGTAGGGCGGTGAGCCGTGCGTTTAGCCAGGGATCAGCCACAAGGGCAGGAAAACCATCAATACTTTGCAGCCATTGCACACCAGCAATGGGATCACCCAAAGCGGCTGCATCTTCAACATCGCGCGGTTGCCCTAGTCGCTGTAGCGCATTGCTTAAGGGTTGCGCCGCTAATTTTGCGGCGCAACCGCTGCAGGCCATTTCAGTGCGCTGCAGGCCCTGCTGCATCGCTGCTGTTTGCTGCTGCAGCATCGCTATAAAACGTTTATCTAGGTGTTGCTTTAGGAGCCAACTCCAGCGGTTTGGCCCCCAATGCAATGGCCCCCATTCGCCATAGGCAGTACCTCTGCTATTGCCAAGTAGCTGTAGGGCATGCTTTTGCGGTTGCCATTGGCGTAGTGGTTTTTCAAGGGCGGCGCGGCGCAGATTTGCGGCCAAGGTGGGCACTGCCCGCACGGCCCATACGCCACTGGCAGGCCTTGCTTTATGGCTAATTACAGCGCAATCACCACTGGCAAATAATTGCGGCATGCCGCGCACCTGCAGCTGGGCATTTGTGTAAATACGGCCATTAGCATCAAGGCTTAAACCTGAGTTTTTGAGCCATTGGGGGCCGCGGCTACCGGTGCATAAAAGCCGTAAATCGGCGCGCCCAGGGGTGGCATCAACCTTTATTTCCACCCCTGCAGCACTTAAAGCTGCTGCAAACCGGCCCCAATAAGGGCGGCAACTGGCTTTAACAAACAGCTGCACTTTGAGGCCGCGCCAACTGAGGCCAAAGCCAAGCTCAATGGCAGCAGCACCACTACCGATCAGTTGCACCACTGCGCCCGGGGTTAAAGCGTGAAGGGCGGCAAGCACCGGCTCTAGGGGCTTGATCGGTAGCTGCGTTGTGGCATCAGTTGTTGATGGGGTAGTGGAAGCGGTGATTTCAGCACCAAGGTTGAGGCTGAGCCAGCGGTAAGGCAGAGCTGGGCGTGCAGTTCCATCGCAACTATGTAGGTGTAATTCTTGGCGATCTAGATCAAGGCCGCTGATTTCTGCTTCCACAAAGGCCACTTGGGCTGCTGCGCAAAGGCGGCGTAGATCTATCTGGCAAGCCTCTAGCGCGATTTGAGCGGCAAATAATTGGGGCACCAGGCCTGAATAAAGGCTGCTGCCTTGGCGATTTACCAGGGTGATTGCCGCTACTGCAGGGCGGCTGCGGGGTGCCAGCGCCCATCGCTGCAGCAATAGGGCATGGCAATGGCCGCCACCTGCAAGCAGCAGCTCGCTCATCGATAACCATTGGGATTTGCCGCTTGCCAGGCCCAACCATCAGCGCAGATTTGGGCCAGGTTGCGTTTTGTGCGCCAGCCCAATAAAGCTTTGGCAAGGCTGGGATCAGCCACGGTGATTGCTGCATCGCCAGGGCGGCGATCCACAATCCGATAGGGCAGTTCACGGCCGCAGGCCTGCTCAAAACCTTTTAGCACTTGCAAAACAGAATGGCCTTCCCCGCTGCCGAGGTTGAGGGTGAGCAGTTGAGGCGCCCCCGCAAGCAACACCTCAAGTGCAGCCGCATGACCTTCCGCTAAATCCATCACATGGATGTAGTCGCGAACACCAGTGCCATCAATAGTGGGCCAATCATCACCAAATATCAGTAATTCGGGCCGTTTGCCAACGGCTACCTGGCTTACAAAAGGAAAAAGATTATTTGGGATACCAGCTGGGTCTTCCCCGATAAGGCCGCTGGGATGGGCGCCAACGGGGTTGAAATAACGCAAGCGGGCGATCCTCCAAGAGGAGCTACTGCCCGCAAGATCAGCTAAAAGTTGTTCGGCTGCAGCTTTGCTGTGGCCATAGGGATTGATCGGTTGGATCTGGGCGGATTCTGGAATTGGCACCTGGTTTGGCATGCCATAAAGGGTGGCGCTACTGCTGAAAACCAAGCTGAAACATCCTGCCGCTGCCATTGCAGCAAGCAGCAGGCGGGTGCCTTCCAGATTCACTTGCCAATAGAGCAGGGGATGCTTAACGGATTCAGCAACAGCCTTAAGGCCTGCGAAATGGATCACCGCATCAAAAGATCCACCGATGCCATAGGGCCCACCTTTAAATAAACGCTCTAAGCAAGCGGGATCATTCAAATTGCCAGCCACCAGCGTTATTTGCTTACCGCTGAGCTGCTCCACCCGTTTAAGCGCTTCTGGGTTGCTGTTGCGGAAATCATCAAGCACTACCAAGTGGTGGCCGGCTTGCAGCAGCACTAAAGCGGTGTGGCTACCGATAAAGCCCGCTCCGCCGGTAAGCAATAAGCGAGCCATTGCAATGGGTTGCTAAAGAACTGCAGCTAGTTTGGCCTGGCAGTGGTAGAGGAGCTAGATCAAACGTATGACTTGTTTAGTTACCGGCGCCGCCGGCTTTATTGGCTTTCACCTCAGCCGCCGGCTGCTGGAGCGAGGCACCCCGGTGCTGGGTTTTGACAACGTCAATCCCTACTACGACCCAGCTCTAAAGCGGGCACGACTGCAACAGCTGGAGGCCACTGCAGCTCGCACCAATACCAGCTTCCAGCTGATCGAGGCCGATCTGGAAGATCGCGTTGCTGTGGAAACAGCTTTCGTGGATCACAAACCCAGCAAGGTGGTGAATTTGGCGGCTCAAGCGGGGGTGCGCTATTCAATTGAAAATCCGGCGGCGTATATCCAGAGCAACCTGGTGGGCTTTGGCCACATCCTCGAGGGTTGCCGCCACCACGGCATCGAACACCTGGTGTATGCCTCCAGTAGCAGCGTTTATGGCGGCAACACAAATCTGCCGTTTTCAGAACACCAAGGGGTTGATCACCCGGTGAGCCTCTATGCGGCAAGTAAAAAAGCAAATGAGCTTATGGCCCACACCTACAGCCATTTGTATAAGTTACCGGCAACCGGGTTGCGATTTTTTACGGTGTATGGGCCCTGGGGTAGGCCTGATATGGCTTTGTTTTTATTTACAAAAGCAATATTAGCAGGCCAGCCAATTCAAGTATTTAATAATGGCGAAATGGTGCGTGATTTTACGTTTGTAGATGATATTGTTGAAAGTATGTTGCGGGTATTGGATAAACCAGCAACACCAAATTCTAAATTTAATGCAGCTTTTCCAGATCCGGCTACCAGCTGGGCATCACATCGAATATTTAATATTGGTAATTCAAACCCCACGCCATTGATGGTTTATATCGAGGCGATTGAGAACGCTTTGGGTATTACTGCTATCAAGGAGTTCCTGCCGTTGCAACCAGGAGATGTGCCCGCCACGGCTGCGGATACCTCCGCTCTAGAAACCTGGACGGATTTCAAACCAAACACCCCTGTACGCGATGGGGTGGCCCGATTTGTGGCCTGGTATCGAGATTTTTATGGAGGTTAAACTTTGTTAATTCTAACTATTTTGACGCAAACAGAATATTGATTAAGGAGCTAGTAGTGCAAAGAAAACTTTCAATCTTGAATGGTTGAGTTCGGAGGGATCGCGCGGCCAGTTGAGCATTGATAAACAAGCGCCAGCGAGGAAGAGATGAGCCATACGCCTATCTACGCAGGGTGCCGCAGATAAATATTTTTTCCCCATCTTTACTTTCCTTTTTAAAAATATTCCTTATTTCTGGCAGTGAACTCGTTCTATTAAATGACGCCATTTGCCGTAAATAAATAAATGGCTGCACTGCATTTTGCTATTTAGATTGATCGATAGCTTTAATGCAGCAATCCAAGAGTTGTTCGATCTCTTCCAACAACTTCTCCCGCGTAGCTGCATAGGTTTGTAAGCCAAGCAGTTGAGTTGGTAATTCAACCTCTGCTAGAGCTGCAAGTTCCGAAAGTTCATGGCTACGTGGTGGTCGCTGATCGCGCAGCACAATCAAAACCTTGAGCAGTTTCTCAACTGCCTGTTGGGCGGTAAAGCCCCAGTCTTCATCAGGGAATTGCGGGTCTAGAGATAACCGTAGGCTGCGCAAATGGCGTTGCACGAGCCCCAGTAAAAGGCTGGCAGCATCTGCTTGCCCCTGCACAACCAGATCTACCCCACAGCCAATCAGCCCAATCGCATCACGGCAGCGCTGCCACTGCATACGTTTTTGCTCTGGAGTTTATTGCGCAAGCTTAGAAATAACAGCCAAATCCAAATCCGAATCATGTTGTGCAGTGCCGGTAGCTCGAGAGCCAAATGCCACAACAGCCTGCACGTTGATATCACTGATCAAGCGCTGAAAGGCCAGCTGCAATTGTCTAGCATCCAAGCCTGGGCCTAAATCCAGCGCTGCCGGCAGCGATTGGGGCACCAACCAAGGCAAAGCAATCTCAGCTCCTATCGTGCTCATATATTCAGATTAATCGAGCAACATTCACACTGCAGGATTGCCAAAAGATGGGAGCAAATTGCACGTGAGCCAATTGCAAACCCTGCGGGGAATGGCAGATCATTTGCCAATGGGCATCAATAGCTGGCAGCAGTTAGAAGCGATAGGTCGCGAACATATGCGTAGGGCATGCGTAGCTGAAATCCGCACCCCATTGCTAGAGGCAACTGAGCTGTTTGCCCGTGGCATTGGCGCTGCCACTGATGTGGTGGGTAAGGAGATGTATACGTTTAGTGATCGTGGTGAGCGCAGCTGCACCTTGAGGCCAGAAGGCACAGCTGGGGTGGTGCGCGCTGCGATCCAAAACGGACTATTAAGCCAAGGCCCGCAAAAGCTTTGGTATAGCGGAGCGATGTTTCGCTATGAACGGCCACAAGCTGGAAGGATGCGTCAATTCCATCAGCTGGGGCTTGAATTTTTAGGTTTCAATGAACCCCGCAGTGATGTGGAAGCAATAGTGATTGCCTGGGATTTATTAATGGATTTGGGTTTGAAAGAGCTCAAATTAGAACTGAATTCCCTTGGCAGCAAAGAAGATCGCCTTAATTACCGCAATCAATTGGTGAATTGGCTAGAGCAACATCAAAACCAGCTGGATCCCGATTCCCAAGAACGTTTACAAACAAATCCATTACGAATCTTGGATTCCAAAAATCCAAACACCCAGGAATTATTAACAACCGCACCAGAGTTAGCAGCTGCCCTATGCCCCGAAAGCCTGGAACGGTTTGAGCAGGTTCAGCAGGGCTTAACTGCCTTGCAGATCCCATATCAATTAAATCCAAGGTTGGTGCGCGGCCTTGATTACTACGGCCACACCGCCTTTGAAATCACAAGTAGTGCCCTCGGCGCCCAGGCCACCGTATGTGGAGGCGGTAGATATAACGGCTTAGTGGAACAGCTTGGTGGTGCACCAACTGCCTGCATCGGCTGGGCGATGGGTTTAGAACGTTTGGTTTTATTAATGCAAAATCAAAGCAGCACAACAGCTGCTGCCCCTGATTTATACGTAATCAGCCAAGGCGAAAAAGCAGAAGCTATCGCAATAAAAGCAGCGCGCGAATTACGCCAAAAGGGCCATCGGGTGGAACTTGATCACAGCGGAGCAGGTTTTGCAAAACAAATGAAACGGGCGCTGAAATCAGCTGCCCCTTTGGCTTTGCTGATCGGAGAAGCAGAAGCCAGCAGCGGCCAGCTACAACTAAAAAATCTTCAAACCAATAGCAGTGAACTAGTGGAACTGCACCAGCTTGCTGGCCTGATCGTGAGCTAATTGTGGCTTCTCTAAAGAAAGCAGTAAAATTTTCAATCTTTGTTCAAATTGTTAGTAAAATAATTGGGCTACTTGCAAATATCATATTAATTCGCTTACTACCAATCAATATTATTGGTGGATTTACGTTGCTGGGGAATTCCGCTCAATCTCTCTCAAGTATTGCTCGTTTTGGAACAGATTATAACTATCAGATAACCGCATGTAAGCTTCCCCCAAATATGCGTGGCGGTATACAAGGGCAATTTTTGGGTTGGAATGCATCATTTAGCGCTGTTGCTTCGATTTTAGCGCTACCGTTTTTGTTCCCATCTCTTTATCCCTTGGGATCAAGCCCATGGCTAATTGCCCTTATAGTCTTTTATTTATTCGTTGAATCCTACGTAGATGTGCTCTGGGAGCCTGTGTTAGCAAGCCGTGATTACAATCAAGTATTTGGACGCCACTTACAAGTGGCACTCTCTAAAGCTGTATTACCTTTAATTTTTGGAATTACGTATGGCTGGATGGGATTAGTGGCTGGGTTGTTTATTTCAACTAGTCTTAATGCATTGGCTGCAACTATAAGCTTGAGTCAATTACCTAAGGCCAAAGGTAACCCTTTGCCTTTAAAAGTATTTTTCAGAGCAGGCTTGCCATTCTATCTAGTTCCACTTTCTCAGCAATTAATTTATTGGCCTGCCATCCTTTATCTGGGAGCTGATATCGGCCTTGCAAGTGTTGGCCTTCTAAAAGTAGCCCAGTTAGTAGTACAGGTAGTGGGAGTGCTGCCCGCCTCCCTTGTGCCAATAGTTTTCATAGAAAATGCCCATGGATCTGTTAATGCTCATTCACAATTGCTTAAAGGTTTATATGCAGTTGCGCTTTCGGGCCTTGCCATCTTTGCGATCTATATCTTGGTAGATACAACTATATTGCCAATAGTTTTTGGCTTAAATTACACCAATGCAATATTACCAGCAAGAGCAATGCTATTGGCTGCAGTTTGTAATGGTGCAAGCCAGATATTTCAACAACAAGCATTTAAGGGGAAATTATTGCAACAATTAAGTATATTGCAAGTTTCTGTCCTTCTTGTTGTTGCTCCGATCGGGATCATCTGGTGGTTGCCTTTAAACGGGGTTGAAGGTTTTGGCTGGTTAAATCTTGCTGTTGCATTTTTCACACTTTTAGCTCTGATAATATGGGACCCAAACAAAATAATGGTCCGCAAGGAACATGTTTTGATAGCTATTATATTGCTTTTAATTGCACCACTTGCTGTTATTCCTGTTCACGGCCTACTGGCTTGGTGTTTGCCAGCGATAGCCTTAGTTCTTATTATTATTTCATCAAGAGGCTTGCTGAGATTTGACAATTGGAGAATAATTTAAAGATAATAATGTTAAAGAAAGTATACTAATCAGCTCGTATGAACTTACTCCAAGAGGTATGCTAGTTGATAGCAAACCAAAGCTTATAAGAGCTATTAATAATCCATCTAAATCTCTCAACTGGTACCAATGCAAGGCAGCTAAGAGCAGCACTATTAGCCAGGCTAAGCTAAGAATGTGTCCCAAAAAACCCCCGCTGCGGAGCGAGTCTAGAGCTAAGTTGTGCCACCATTTATCATTAACTGTAATTCCTGACTCTACCTGGCTTAAAATATTAGGATCTAAATTAATATAAGAAAGATAAAGTTTATTCACTCCATCTCTGTATGTTTCAGCGCGGCCGGCTGTGAATATATCGCCGAATCGCTTGAATATTGAAAAGCTGCTGACAGAAGCAAGCACGCTTAAAAGTGAGATTATTCCCATAGCAATAAGTACCTTAAGTTTGGAAAATTTATTTATAAACCACGCTCTATTACTGTAAATGCAACTCATAATTACTGTGGCCAATATGAGAAGAGCTGTTCGGTTTTGCGCCTGTATTGCATAGCCCAGTGTTATTGCTATTGCGAACCCTAGCCAGCGTTTATTTAGGCGAAACAGTAACAATAGAACACCACAAGCCACATATCCTGGTTCAGTGCTGCCCGCATCAAGACCTCCGCTAAAAATATTATAAATATCTCCATAACCGCCCTGAAATGGCTGGTTTAAGAGCGATCCAACCAAAGTTGCAGTTGAATATAAGGCTAAACCAATAGCAATACCAAGCATCAATTTTTTGCCGCTATTCCCCATATTTGTGTGAAGGTAAACTGGAGCAAATAGCATCCAAGAAATAGCTTTTGCTATTTCTTGCAAAGTTAACCCAACGAGGGATTGCGGTATTACTGGATCCGGAAAAGACCAGTAAATCAACATTAATATACCTATAGCTAAAGCCACCCCATCTCTGACGGTTAAGTTGAATTCCTGAGTAAGTTCATTTTTGTTATGCCAGATTCTCAATTGCAACAATGTCCATATCAGCATTCCCGCAACTGTCCATTCACTAAAGCCCCCAGCCCCAATAAGTAACCCACACAGCAGCGACCTCTGGGAATGCAATCCAAGTAATGCTTTATTGCAAATTGCAAAATTCAAAGGATGAAGTTATTGTAGTAAATCATTGTAAGATTACCATGACAGTCCGCATAGCAACAGTGGCTTTTGCTGGATCCCCTGCAATGTTTCCCTCTTGAGACAAAAAATATATAATCTATTTGCCAAAATGCCCTCATTGCTTTTTGTTGATGCAATTGGCATTTCTCTTCTGCGTCAGCTGATTCCTGTAATTCAGGTAAATAGTGAAACTTTTGAGTTTCATGATTTTGTTGTTAAAAATAATCTAAATAATAGTGTTTTTGATGCTTTAAATACCTGTTGGCAACCCCTTCCTCGCTCTTCCTTTAGCCGTTTCCATTTACGTATAAGCGTTGAAGATCCCCGTGAACAACCACTCATTTTAGAGGCTGGTTTCCTTTCATTTAACAATATTATCCTCACTGAACGCAACCCGGCCAACCGGCATTTGCCCAGTCTTATTCGATTAAAACGTAGGGCGCTGCCTGGTTTGTTCTTGCCAGGCTTACCTGTGGGCTCTGGTCAGCAAGCGTGGCGGCAAGTCCCTGGCAGCCAGCGTTCACGGCATTTACCTAGATGCAGAAATACCTCTGGTATTGTTTTGAGTAGTTTTAACAATCCAAATTGGTATCATTGGTTAACACTTCCAGGCTTGGGAAGCCTTCCAGTTAGCCATAAGGCCGATGAGATGTTGTTATCTGATCGCAGTATTTCTGTCGAACCCCACCCGAATCCGCCTTTGCTCAAACGAGTGGGTTCATTAGCTGGCGATCTTTTCCCTGATTCTAAGCTCATTTATGATCGGGGCCCAATATTATACAAGCAACTAGAAGCTTGTTTTATTGAAAACCATACATCATTAGTTTGTGATCCTAATGGATTGAATAGGTTGCGTTGCGCAGGCAGGCAATTAATTTCTCGCGCCCATGGGAAAATTGATAGTGATCGTATTTATCTGCGTAGGGGCTTGCATTCAAGTAGACCATTAGATGAGGAGTTGCGCTTAGAGCATGCTCTGCAAATTCGAGGTTTCGTTGTTATTGATGCTGCAGCATTACCCCTGGAGCTCTGCATTTCCATCTTTGCAAGCGCCTCTTGGGTGGTTGCACCCCACGGTGCAGCTTTAACTAACTTGGTTTTCGCTTCGCCTGGCACCAAAGTATTGGAGCTTTTGCCCGGAAGCCTAGATACCTATGGGCATTACGCACTAATTTCAGCAGCTCTTGGCTTGCAGCATCACATATGGCGAGGGCACAGTAATAGTTCAGGTGGATTTGAAATTAATCAAACGCAGATGCTTTCATGGCTTGATACTGAGATTTCGGCATCCTTGCAATAACCTTATGCTAATCACAGTGGTACTACCAGTTTACGGTCGAGCGGATCTGCTTGCAGAAGCCTGGCAAAGTTTAAAGTCGCAGTCTGATCCTGAGTGGCAATTGTTGATTGCTGATGATGGTTCTGATGATTACACTGCTAATTGGATTGAATCTGAACCCGCTAAAGACTGCCGTACTAATTGGATACGCCGAAAACATAACATTGGTTTATTTGCAAATTTAAATGCTGCTCTTGATACCCTACCTATTCATAGCTGGGTACTGTTGCTTTGTAGCGATGATCGCTTGCTACCAGATGCGATTTCAAATATCAAGAACTTACAGCGGGAATGGCCTGGGGTTTCATGGATTCTTAGCACTCATTTGTCTATAGACAACTCAGGAAAACCGACAGCCGCTACGAGTGTTAAAGACCATAACTGCTTTTCTCTTAATACTCGCACGATTGCAGCATCAGAATTCATACCCCTTTTACTGCAACATGGCAGTATCAACGGCAATCTCACAGGTATGGCTTTTTCTATGCAATTGTGGCGTGATGCCGGAGAATTTCGATCTGATTGGTGCCATGCCGCAGATTGGGAATGGTTGATTCGAGCAGTTGAGCAAGCCCCAGTGCTGCTTAGCCGCGCGTCAATTGCAGAAGTTCGTTCCCATGGATCGCAACTTTCAAATAAAAACCGATTTAGCGGAGATGAGTTGCGTGAAGTGTCAGCTGTTCAGCTTGCTTTAATTAATCATCCTCTGCTGCGAGCTGAACCGCAACGGTTTAGCTGGGCCGCTCATCGGATGCAATTTCAACTTTGGAATTTAATAAAACAGATTATTAATTTTCATTGGCATGGTGTGGGTCCTGGCTTGATCGAAATCCAACGTACAGTTGGCTTATTGCCTTGCTTTATAGCCCTGCTTGCTTTTTTACCGAAGCGAATCTCAGGTAGGTTATTTTCACCTTGAGTAAGCAAATCTTACGAATTCTTTTCCTTACAGATGATCGGGAGGATTACTTAGCTGATGGCTTGCTCCATGGGCTGAGGCAGTTACCTGGGGTGGAATTGGTTGATTACCCCCGTAAGGAGTGTATGTATGAAGGGGGCCGTCATTGCAGAGTTGCACCTGAGTTTGGTGTTCGCGGAGGTGGTTTTAGTCTTTATGGCCTTCTGCATGAACAGGAAGGTGCTATTGATCGCAGCCAGATATACAGACGCCTTGAAGCTGGTTGGTTTGATGCGGTGGTGCTCAGTAATCTTTGGCGCCAATGGGGATTGCTAATGCAATGGCGTGAATTACTAGCAAGGCAACCTTTACTTTTGCTTGATGGAGACGACGACGAGCGTTTGTATCCCCGTAGTGGTACTCGTTTTAGGCAATTTGGCTTTGCAAATGGCCTCAATGCTTTATTGCAAACAGCGGATACCCATATATATAAAAGAGAATTAACTAATCGCAGCAAGCCTTGGGGTTTATGTTTGCAGGTGCACCCCCTCGGTTTTTCTATTCCAGCTGCTGTTATTTTTGACTCTGTTCCAGCTAAAACTCAGATGTTCCAAACCCATATTGTAGATAGGGAATTGCTTGAGCTTACTGCTGGATCAAAAGAACATTTTTTTGTTGACGAATCCGCCTATAGATCTGATCTTGGAGCCGCAAGATTTGGGATTACCACTCGCCGAGCTGGTTGGGATTGTTTACGCCATTACGAGATCGCCGCCTCCGGCACGATTCCCTGCTTTCGTGACCTAAATAATAAACCACCTAAATGTGCCCCCCATGGGTTGGTGGATGGCTTTAATTGTTTAAGTTATAGCTCCGCTGCTGATTTGCATTCGCGTATTAAGCATTTAACTGATAATGATGAATTATTTATGCAACAACACGCATTGGTTTGGGCTCATCAATCGAGCACAACTATGCGCGCTCAGCAATTACTAGATTTCGCGCAACTTCCAAGCGGAGCTCTTTATAAATGAAATTATATAGGTTTGCTGTGCAGAAGCGCTTTATTGTTAGTGGCATGCTAAACACATTAGTTAGTTTTGTTGCGATCTTCTTCTTTCAATTTTGGCTGGCTAAACCCCTCTTGGCAAATATACTTGGTTATCTGCTTGGCGGCTTTATTGGCTATTGGATGCATACATTGTATACGTTTCGCTCAAGGGTGTCTGGCCTTAATTTTTTTTACTACTGGTTGATTTGGTTTGCTGGAGTGAGCCTGAATTTATTGATTCTTAAATTCTTACTTTATTTTCTTAATCCTTATTTGTCGCAATTTATTGCGATTTGCTCCTTCCCAGTATACAGCTTTTTAATGCATTCAAGGCTTGTATTCCCCGCTGCAAAGCGGCTGCCATGACGCTAAACTCTCTTTGAATATATTGCTTATGCTGATGAATAGTAACGATTGCGAGTTTATATAGAAGCATTAAATTGGCCTGCAATTTGATATCTCAAAAGCATCAGTTTCTTGGCGGAAACGTTTTATATATTCAGAGTTACAAGGTTGCGCTTGCAAAACAATGAATTCCTGATGCATCAACGATTTTAGACTATGGTTGCGGAGTTGGTTTAATTCAGAAGCTTATTCCTGAATTCTTCCCTAATGCCACGATCAGTGCGGCAGATCTTTCACCGCAATCCCTAGAAATTGTTCATTCTTTCTACCCAGATGTGCAGTTATTAAGTTGTGAGGATGCTCTTAATACATCGTATGATCTAATTTTAGTTTCTTGCGTTATGCATCATGTGCATCCAAGCGAGCAGCAGGTTCTTGTTGACAATTTACTACGTGCCTTGAAGCCAGGCGGCACTGTTTTATTTTTTGAACATAATCCTTGGAATCCAATTACCCGCCATTTGGTTAATACCTGCCATATAGATGCTGGCGTTACCTTATTGAGGCGTTCTTATTTAAAGAAATTGCTTCAAAATTCTCGCGTTGAGCTCTCATTGAATTCTGGTTATACGTTATTTTTCCCTGAGTTTTTAGCCTTATTAAGGCCTATGGAATAGTTGATGCGCTCATTTCCCCTCGGTGGACAGTATTTCGTTCTGGCAACACGAGCTTAGATATCTTTCTGGTTGGGTGCGTGCTGTTCGAGATGATATCGCGGACGTTGCTTTTGCTCTTTATATAATCTGCCGAGATATTCTCCAATTATTCCCAAAGAAAGCATTTGGCAGCCGCCAATAAAAAATATTGCTACCATCACAGATGCCCAACCTTGTACAGTATAACCCTGCACAAAATTAATTATAATTGCTACTATGCCTAGTAGCGCCAGGATTGCAATTATGCAACCTAAATAGGCAATTGCCCGCAATGGTTTATTTGAAAAAGCTAGGATCCCATCTACCGCGAGCGATAGTGATTTGCGAAATGGATACTTTGAAACTCCTGCATTCCTTGCTTTCCTTGCATAGTGAACCGAGGCTGTTTTAAAACCTAGTAATGGTATTATCCCTCTAAGAAATAGTGATCTTTCTTGGTATCGCAAGAGTTCAGAAAGGGCCCTATTTGATATTAACCTGTAGTCTGCATGCCCAGGAATTATTTCTATTCCCATTGCTAGCATGATTGAATAGAATCTATTTGCGAAAAACCTCTTGCTTCTGGTATCACTACTGCGGTCGTTGCGAATTCCATAAACAATTTCATAACCGTTATGAAAATGTTCAAGCATTGCAACACTTACATTTAGATCATCTTGTAGATCTGCGTCAATTGAAATGCTAATATTGCATTTATTAACGCATTCTTCAAGGCCTGCGATAAGTGCGTTTTGATGCCCTTTATTTCGGGAGAGCTTTATTCCTCGAACCTGTTCGCATTGATTTGTAAATTCTTTGATTAGTTGCCATGTATTATCTAGGCTGCCATCATCTACATACAATATTTTAGACTCATTAGCGCAGCATAAATTCTTATCAGCCAGTTTTTTGATTTGATTAATTAATCTTTGATTACTCTCTGCTAGTACTGCTGCTTCATTAAAGCAAGGTACAATTATATACAGAGTGGTGTTGCTTGATTCGCTAGGATTCAGTTGATTTTTCACTTATTATTTTCGCTCCAGCGGGTTCGCCATAGTGTTACTTCCCCAAGCCTAGCTATCGCGGTTGCTCCCAGTTCATCGGCTAGCCCTTGCTGTTGTTTCAGGCGTGCTTCGCTCCATCTTGAATATTGAGGGTCTGTTAGTTCATTTGCATTTAGCGGGATTCTTTCTAATAAGTAGGGCAGTTGCAACCTATTGATTCGCTTTGCTTCTGTTTTGATCCATTGGCGGCGTCCTTCACTGCTGCCTTGCTTCCAATTCCATTTCTCACGGAAGTCTCCTCCTCCTTCTGCTTGATTCCGAAAGCTGATTCCCATTTGGTTGGCAATCATTTGAACATCTACTAGGCCAGCGAATTGCTCTGCAACCTCAATGCTATTCCAGCAGATGCTTTTATTGCTTTGTCCTCTTGTCTCTGTAAGCGTTGTGATCTTTTCGAAGCTGATCGAGTGCATTCTTTGAGACTCTATTCTTTTCCCAACGCAAAGTTGAGTGGGTTGGGAATCTGCAAATAATAATCTGCTGTTATAACCACCTTGCTTTTCACTGTTTCTTTGAACCCAAGCAAAACTTAGCCAGGTAGCTATTAAATATCCGAGTAGCCCAGTTGCTAATAGGCGTCTCCAACGTAACCTAAACGGCAGATCCGAGAGACTCAAAATCAGGCCGGCTGGCAATAAAAATAATTTATGAGTTAAGCCCCTGCCTAGGCTGAGCCCCACAAGGGCGCTACTTAGTAAAAATAGTAGTGCTGTGCTTGCGCGTAAATTGCGATCGTTTTTTTGTAATATTTGCCAACTATTCCATATAGTTGCACTCCAAAAAGCCAGCACTAAAGGTGTAAATATTAGAACACCTGTTTGCTGCTCTTTTAGGGCTTGTATCGGATCTATTTGTAGTGGAATCAGCAGTATTTTTTGCCAATTAGCTTGGCTAGCAGCTTGTGATTCTGCAACCAGAAGGTATGTCTTTAATATATTTGGATATAAGCCCCCTTCCAAGGGTATTGCTATGCTCAGCAAGGAACCGGTTATTACTGCGCCAAGTAATATCCAGCTGCAGCCCATAATAATTTTTCCAAGATCTAACTTCTTTAAGTTTTGCGATCTCACTAGAGTAGTTGTTATGAATAGGGCACTAATTAATAGACCTGTGGCGCTTGTATTTAATTTTAGTGTTACACCAAGGGCTAGGCAGGCACCACTTGTTATGCCAAGCCACCATTTCCAGCAGCTTTTGTTCCATAGAAATAAGAGCGCTGGCAGGAGAGCTATTCCATAGCTGAGATGATCACCCAGCCAGCCGCCTACTGGTGCTTTGAACCAGAGCCCTGTGGCCATTGCAGCACAGAATGCGAGGGCCCGATCTACTTCTTGTTTTCTTGCTACAACCCAGATTAATAATGTGATTACAACATTTACTATTACGCCCAGCAGCGTTATCGCTGCTTCTGGTTGGTTTAGTAATCGTGCCATTGATCCCCAAATGAGATCCAGTCCAGGCCATACATTCATCCATGGCCCACTTCGATCCATCCAGAATCTGGCGCCGTATAGGGCGTAGCTCACATCCCAATTTGGAAATAGCAACCTGCCTGCCAGCTCGCAGCCCACTGCCCATGTGGCCAAAAGCCATGGCTCCATGCGTGTACTGGGCCAGCGCACTTCCATTGCATACCTCTGTTTTGATATAGCGCTAACCATATCTTGAGATGTTGCTAGTGACTGGCACCCAAGCCTGAATTCATCCCTGGCAGACGACCCTGCACGTCAGCAGTCATTTGATCTCTATAAGAGTTTGAAGGTTGTTGCAATGGCTTAAAGAAATGACAGGGTTAATTGATGCCTTGGACTAATTTTGCTAGTCATCCAAGTATTGCCGATTTTAAAGCTAATCGGCATCAGCAACATTTATAAAAATTTGTCGGATCCAACTATTTTGAACGATTCTCCCTTTCTTCACGCCCCCGTTGGCTTCTACTAGGCGACATTCGTTTTGTTCAGATGGTGAATTGTTGGCGTTCAAGCTTTTTCCCAAAACTTGGTCTCACATCTTTTGCCATTGTGATGGCACTACACTAGTTTAGTTATTCTAAGCCAGGGTTTATAATTTACCGATGGCTGAATTGCGTATTCTTCATGCCTTGCCTGTATGGGAGCCTGCCTGGCAATTTGGCGGCCCTGTGCGCAGTGTGGCCCGCCTATGTGAAGCCTTGGCAGCCAGAGGAATTAATATTGAAGTTGTTACCACCACTGCTGGTTTGCCTCACTGGCCAGCAATTAAAACTGGAATACCTTTGCAACAAGCAGGTGTTACCGTTACTTATTATCCTGTAAATAAACAAGCTAAAACTATATCTTCTAGAGCTCTATTAAATGCGCTGCCAATGCACTTAGCTCGCAATCAGTTACTTCATCTAAGTGCCGTATGGCAGCCCCTAGGGCTGCCGATGCAGCTGGCTGCCCATCGTGCAGGTGTGCCCGTGATCCATAGCTTGCGCGGCGCTTTGGGCCCCTATAGCCTTGGGCAAGGTTGGTGGAAAAAGATTCCCTATTATTGGTTATTTGAACGTCCATATTTGATTCAAGCAGCTGCATTGCATGTAACTTCTAATCGGGAGAGGAGGGAAACAAAAAATCCTTTGCTTGGCTTAAATAACAAAGTTTCTCTTTGGCAATTGCCAAATCTCCTTGATTTCAGCAATTTTATTTTGGAGCCTACAAAGGCGAAATTAATGCGTCAGCAGAAGCGTTTGCAGCTTGGTGTAAGCACTAGCGAAGCATTGTTTTTGATCTGCGGCCGGCATCATCACAAAAAGGGCCTTGATCTACTGGAGCCTGTGCTATCTGGCCTTAAGGATTTGCGCTGGAAGTTAGTAATTGTGGGCCCCGATGAAGATGGCAGTGCAGCAACGTTGGAGGCCAATATGCATAAATCTGGTTTAGGGGAGCGCCTTGTGAGATTGCCATTGCAGCCAGCGGAAGAGCTACCTGCGCTATTTGTTGCCGCTGATCTTTTATTAATGCCAAGCAGGCACGAAAATTTCGGCAACGTAGCCCTCGAGGCCCTTGCCTGTGGCTGTCCAGTATTAGTAAGCGATGCAGTTGCTGTTGCGGAGGAGTTGCCGGCACTGCTAGCTGCTGAGCCTTGGGGAGCAGTATTACCGCGTCAGGCTCGGCTTTGGCAAAACTGGTTGTATTTTTGGCTGCAGGAATGGCACAGCAATCCAATCCACCAACGGGTGTCGTCCCTCGCCCTACATGGCACATACGGTCCTAATGCTGTTGCCGAGGCTTGTGAGCAGTTTTATATGAGTCTGTTGCGATGAACGGGGTGGCCGCAGTAGTGCTCACCTTGAATGAAGAGCGGGATCTGCCCCGTGCCCTGGCTTCCCTTGCTTGGTGCGATGAATTATTGGTGCTTGATTCCGGCAGCACCGATGCCACTACTGCCCTCGCTCATGCCCAGGGTGCTCGTGTAATTGTGCATCGACCTGAGGGTGGCTTTTTGATTAGTGAGCAGCGCAACTGGGCCCTCATTCATGGCAACCTCCAAAGTGATTGGGTTTTGTTTCTAGATGCTGATGAGGAGATCACTCCAGCCTGCGCGTCAGCAATAACTGCGGCTACAAGTGCAAGCGCTGAGCTTTTTGGCTTCGAACTCACACCTCGTTATTGGTTCCTAGGCCGCTGGTTGCGCCATACCCAGGGTTATCCCAATTGGCATCCACGTTTATTGAGGCGCAATTTTTTGCGATTTGAAGGTGGGGTATGGGAAAGCTTTTGCGGTTTAAATGGCGATCCTTTAACCGGTTTGATCGGCCGTCTTAAAGAGCCCTATGAGCACTACGCATTTAGCAAAGGGATTAACGATTGGCTTGAGCGCCATAGCCGATATGCCGATTGGGAAGCAAGAAAGATCGTGGCATTTCTTGATGGCGGAGGTAGCAATTCTCTTGGCACCCGCCGTTGGCTTCAATTGCGAAAGTGGGCGGCAATCGCTTGGCCCCTGAGGCCCTTTGGGCGTTTCACACAAAAATATCTGCTGCAAGGGGGCTGGCGGGAGGGTTGGCAGGGCTTGTTGTTTGCTTTTTTGATGGCCAGCTACGACTTAATCACCGTTGTGAAAGTGATCGAATTGCGGCGTAGACGCAAAGGCTTGCCCCTATGAAACCAACAAGCCAGCTGCCTTTGCTGTTGATAACTGAGCACTTCGCGCCTGGCCATGGCGCCACCGCCCAATTAATGACTGATTTGGCCTGCGGCTTGGTTTCCCGCGGCATTCCAGTAACCGTGCTCACTGCAACAGCTTCAAATCAAAATTCATACAGCGAATTGCCAAACAAACTAAAAGTTATACGAATTGCTGTTAAGTGGGGCGAGAGTAAAAAAGTATTTAATAAGATAATAAAAGGAGTTTTATTTCTTGTTGGAGCACTTGTTTGGGGGATTCTTTATGGCAGCAGGGGGCAACAGATATTTATTGCTTCTAATCCTCCCTTTATCGGGTTACTTGGTTTACTATTAAAGCTTAGAGGAATGAGTTATGTATTCATTTTTCAAGATTTATTTCCTCGATCTGCAGTACTTAGTGGGGTGCTCCCAGCCGTTGGGCCAATAACAAGTTTCTGGAGATTCGTTATGGCTTGCATCTGTTTCAATAGTAAATATACAGTTGTGCTTACCGATGCAATGGCTCGTCGTTTGTCTATTGATTTTGGGAGAAGACCAAATTTAGTATCTATTCATAATTGGGCTGTGGAGCGGGCTATGCCACTCCTAAGAACAGAGAATATTTTTATTTCTGAAATGGGTCTATCTGATTTTTTTATAGTGCAGTATTCCGGTAATTTTGGAAGGTTGCATGATTTGCTCACTCTGTTAGAAGCGGCGCGTCTACTTGAAAATGCTCCAATACGCTTTCTCTTTATCGGCGATGGGAGTAAAAATAATCAAATAAGTTCATACTCAGACGAATTTGGCCTTTCCAATTTAATTAAATTGCCCTATCAGAAGCGGGAACGTTTACCCGACACTTTGGGAGCCTGTGATATTTCAGTTATCGGCCTTATCCCTGGGGCAGAAGATACTGTGGCACCTTGTAAATTTTACGGAATTCTTGCGAGCGGCCGACCGGTTCTGCTGATTGCTCGTCTTAATTGTGATCTAGCTCAGTTGGTTATCAAAGAAAATATTGGCCTGGTTGTTGAACCCGGTGAAGCCTATGAACTTGCTGAGGCTTTGCGGAATTTGCAGCTAGATCCCAAGAGAATTTTAGCCATGGGTCAGCGGGCAAGTTTTCTATATGAGAGCCGCTTTGGTAGAGAACGCTCCATCAATTCTTATGCTGCATTGTTGGATTAAACCCTATGAAGATATTGCTGATCACATACAACACGAGCCGTCGTGGCGGTATTGAGAGGCTGAGCCTTGATGTGGCCAAGGCGTTACAAGGTATTGGCTATGAACTAGTTCTGCTTAGCACTAAACGATTAGGGCCTGGTTTTTTGGGTCGATTATTTGGCCAACTTTGGTTCCTTTTCCGTGTGCTGGTTCTTAGCCGCCAGTGTAATCAATTGTTTTCTATGCATTCTCTACTTTTAAGCCAGGTGGAATTGCTCGTGCCCCATAATTTGCCTCGCCTTTGTTGGCTCCATGGAGTGGAAGTGTGGGGTGCCGCCTTACCCCCTGTTGCCCCTGCCCTCAGGCGATGCAAGCGTTTAATTGCTAGCAGTAAATTCACCAGCGCACAGCTACATGCTGCTGGTGGACCATGGCCTGAGATTGCAGTGCTGAATCCGTTAACTCGTTTGTGGGAAAATTTTGCAGAGCCAACTTCTTTGCCAGCTGATTTTGCGGGCGGTTTGAGATTGCTTACCGTTGCTCGAATGGCCGCAAATGAGCAATACAAAGGTCATGAAATCATTTTGCACGCTTTGGCTTTGTTCAAACAAATTTGCAGCAATACCCAATGGTGTTGGCAGATAGTTGGTGATGGTAATGATCGAGTCCGGCTAGAGGTGTTAACTGCTCAGCTTGGGCTTGCTGAAAATGTTGAATTCCTTGGTGATCTAGATGATGCAGCTTTGCGTGCAGCGTACTTAAATTGCAATTTGTTAGTAATGCCAAGTAGTTTTAGTATTGCTGCTGATGGCAGCTCCAGTGGAGAGGGCTTTGGAATCACTTACCTGGAGGCGGCCTTAGCGGGTAGGGCCGCGATTGGTTGCCGCCAAGGGGGGCAAGCAGATGTAATCATCGATGGTGAAACCGGTTGGTTGGTGGATCCCCAACCAGCAGAGCTGGTTCAGGTTTTAAACTACCTAATTGCTAACCCGGATGAATTACGTAGACGTGGTGAGGCGGCAAGGGATTTTGCTCGCAAACATTTTAGCGAAGCTGAATTCAATTCAGCTCTAGCCTCTTTCCTAATGAGTTGAGCTATGTGCGGTTTATTTGGCCAACTCGGTGCTCAGTTAAAAGAGCATTCGCAAGATTTGGTATTAAATGCACTAAATGAGCGCGGACCCGATGGGCGCGGTATACATATTGAGCAAGTAGATGTTCACTCAGATCTTTGCTTAACGTTCATTCACACCCGCCTTGCCATCCAAGATCTCTCCAGCTTGGGGCATCAGCCAATGGGGTCGCCGGAAGGTAATTTATGGTTGATATTTAATGGAGAGATTTATAATCAATTTCAGTTGCGCCAGGAGCTGCAGCAAGCGGGGTTTTGTTTTCGCTCCACAAGTGATACCGAAGTCCTTTTACATGGCTATCGCTACTGGGGAAATCGTTTATGGGGCAAATTAAATGGAATTTTTGCAGTGGCGATTTGGGATCGTTTAAATGCTGAGTTAATTCTTGCTCGCGATAGCTGTGGTGTTAAACCTTTGCTCTGGCAGTATTGCTCAGCAGCTTTAACTTTTGCTTCTGAACTAAGTGCCTTTGAAGCCGCAGGCTTAGCAAGCCGCAAACAGTTATCGATTGAAGCCCTTCAATCTTTTGCCTTGTGGGGGGCTGTAGAAGCTCCACTTACTTTGCTGAAAGGGGTGAAGGTTTTTCCAGCTGGTCATTATGTGGTGTGTAGAGCAGGCAATGAAGGCTTAAAAGTGCTGCAGCCCCAGCCTTTTACGGCCCCTGTATCGGCCCCTGCCCCCCTGGCCGATCTACTGGTGCAAGCTGTTAGCCGCCAAGCAATTGGCGATCGCCCGGTTGGCTTGTTTCTTAGTGGGGGCTTGGATTCAGGTTTGTTAGGCGCCCTATTAAGGCAGCAGCAGCAGGGCCCCATCAATAGCCTTTCGGTTGGTTTTGAAGAGTTGCCGGGTGCGGTTGATGAATCTGATCAAGCTGCTCACACAGCAGCCCATTTAGGCCTTAATCACCAGCGCGTCGCTATATCTGCCAAGGATCTAAAGGCGTCCTTTGAACCCTTTCTCGCTGCCATCGATCAACCTAGTATTGATGGGTTCAACACCTTTTTAGTAAGCCAGGCCGCTAGATCTATTGGCATGGTGGTGGCGTTTTCAGGGCTTGGTGCAGACGAGTTGTTTTATGGCTATCGCCATATGGCTTGGAGATCAGCTCATAAACGGCTTGCTTCTAGGCGCATTTCAGCCAGTGGCCTAAATCCATGGCTCAAAAATGAACTCCTACGAGCTCAACTTCAAACTTCCGATCAAGCAGCCAATGCCCAACAAGGAGAATGTGGCAGATATCTTCAAAACACTCTCTTGCGCGATAGCGATGCGGTATCGATGGCCTTGGGATTGGAATTGAGAGTGCCATTTCTTGATCCTGATTTAATCGCCTTTGCCAAAGGCCGCAGCTCCGCTGAACATTTGAGCGCTGGACCTAAAACACTTTTACGCGCGCAAGCTGAAGCTCTATTGCCCGCTGAAATCCTGCGACGTCCAAAATTAGGCTTCAATTTACCTTTAGCCCCTTGGTTAAGTAGTGATACACGATTTGCACCAAGCCGCCTGATTAACCAGCTTGCACAAATTGAGATACCAGCCCATGCGATTTGGCGCAGTTGGTTTTTGATGCAAATATCACCCAGGCGATTTGCACCCTATTGGCGCTGGGTGGTGCTTAGTGAATGGCTTGCTCTGAACTAGATAAATAGAATACTTCTAATAATTGCGCCTGCAAGATGTTCAGGCTTTGGCAGGTTTCTGCAAATTAATTTATCAAAATTTTCTTTTTTCCATGGCCTATTAAGAATGGCGCTTAGATCTTTACTGTTACCGCTTTTGAATATCTGATGAGGGCTTGTTTGTAATAGATCTCTAACGCATCCAGGATGATCACTTGCAACTACCCGTAATCCAAATTGAAGTGCTTCATTCACAACTAGCCCCCAGGTTTCGCCTTGAAGCGAGGGAAATATAAAGCTATCGGCAACGCTATAAAAACGCCCTAATTGCGATTGATTTTGGAATCCCGTAAAAAAGTAGCAACCGGGTAGCACCGCATTTAGAGCAGCTGCTAATTGCTGCCTTAAAGGCCCATCTCCCACCACAACTAAACAAATTTGTTTACGTCTTTCCAATGGCAACAAAGCCAGGGCATCTGCTATTAATAATTGACCTTTTATCGCTGTAATTTTGCCAACACTTAATAGCACCTCTACATTTTCTTGAATCCCTAATTCAGCCCGCAATTGGCTGCGCTTTGCCTGCCAATATTCCACTTGTTGCTGGAAATAGTTCACATCAACAGCAAATGGCACCATTTCCCTGTTTTTTTCTGTTACTCCAAGGCGCGCAAAATGATCATTGGAATCTTTTCCAATCGGAAATATTTTTTTAAATAATCTGTAGTAAGGCCGCAATAGTAAATCTTTAAGCCAACTTTTCCAAGTTGATCGATTGAAGGCTCTATCGGTGCCATCGGCTCTTAAAAAAAGATTTATCCCACTGGCAGCCAATAACAGGGTGCTAGCAGTAATAAATATTGGACTGTAGGCAAAAATTAAAACAAAATCAGGCTTAAATGCAGATATCTTTCGGTAGGCAAACCCTGCCAGCTGCAGGGCTCTGGCTGTGCTGCTTAAATTCTTTAGTGGATCCCTACTTATAAAGCAATGGTTGAAGCCATCAGTTGGATTATTATCCCAAGCAAATTCAATGCCAAAGTCTGGATCGAGGCCTGGGATTAATCCATGATCACTACCAAAAAAAACCATAAGTTCTATTTCTTGGCTTGCCGCTAAAGCCTCAAAAACTGGTTTAAAATATTGAACTGGATGGGTGAGAAGCACAGCTAAACGTTTTTTTTGTATTCTCATTTAATCAGTAGAGTATTTAAAATTGCTTGAGCAACTATTTGTAGATCGAGTGCTAAACTCTGCTTTCTTGAATAATGTAGATCTCTAAGTATCTCCAGGTATTCTGGATTGATACTTTTTGCGGAATTATTTGCTACCCTCCCCCACCCGATAATACCCGGTTTGGAAGAAATAATTATTTCAGCTTCTGGATATTGCTTCAGCAGCGAATCAAACTCTTCACTTGTGCGCGCCCTTGGGCCGACAATGCTCATATGTCCTCTTATTATATTCCATAACTGGGGTAGTAAATAAAAACTAAAGGAGAATATTTTTGCATGAAATCTGGTTTGCGAAGCAGGATTAGCTATACAAAAATTGAGGGATTGAAAATTGCAGCCATTTAAACCCACGCAGGTATTCTTTGAAATATATAATTTTTGCCCGTATAAATGGAGAAGAGCTAGAACAAGGATTATTGGAATAAGGCATATTGAAAGACTAAAACCAACCAAAATATCAAGTAATCTTTTGATCCTTGAGCTTGCTGCATTCTGTTGGATTCCAAGATTCTCTGCACGCAGAGACCATTCTTCTGTTATGAATTTTGGAGGAAGGCGTTTTAAAAATGTATCGCACCAACTTCCTATCGATAGAATACGAACGCCACTTGATTGCCAACTTAATAGGATTGTTTTATCTTGTTTGCTGGGTTCGTTTTCGTATCCAATAGCAACACCGTCTAATTTAAGAAGTGTCGCTAAACCTATTGGTAATTTTGCTAGCCCCTTAATTGCACGCCACTCAACATTGCACGGTATTGAACAACCATCTTTTTCGATTTCGTTGGCGATTAATTGTCTTTCTTGTGCATTAGTAATCAGAAGCCAGTTTTGTTGAGGGCTCCATAGGTGTTCAAGATTTTGCCTAAAGAGCAATACCTGCCCAGCTAATATAGCTAGGACTAATACTTTGGGAATAAAGTTCAAACCGATGGTACTTGAAATATTGCCCTCATTGAGTTTTGTGAAACCAAATGTTAATGATAATACTATGCTAGAAGCTAGGAAATTATTAATAGCATAGCGACTAAAGCTTAATTGCTTGTTGCTTAATTCTCGATAAGTTCCTAGTATGTAATGAATAAAAAGCCAACTTATAATAACAACTGTTGGTCCGCGGGTGAGCCCTGGTAAGGAGTTAAATCTCCAGGTATAAAAAAGAACCCAGCTTGTAAAAATAAGAATGCCATCGGTTAATGCCAATCGAAAGGGAGTTTTCCAATTCATTGTTTGCATAGGGATTTTTTGAGCAGTTCTGCAGCCAGGTCATGTCCGTTTTCATTCCAATGGCCAATCCCTGGTTGCTGACCTTGGAATCCATGTAAATGCGTATTCAGGGCATCTGCTTTTTGTTGCATTGCTGGTGCCAATGCAATATACGGCACTTTAAGTTCAGAAAGAATTTCTGCTAAATTCTTTTCGCGACTAAATTCATTTTTTGGGCGTTGCTCTTTTTTCAGCCAAACTTGCTCCGGGCTACTAAGGCTAACCACCATTAATTTAGATCCGGCAGCATTTACTTCCGTGTTCATCTGTTTAAGAAGGGCTTTTGTTACGGCCCAACCCTCTGCGCTAGCGGGCGAGGCAGGTGGAGGCGCACTTGGCTTTTTAGCGTTGCGATTTTTAGGGCTGATTTCAAATTGAGCAGCTTTATTTTTTGCTGAATTTATTAGTTGAGCAATGCGGCTGTTTTCTACAATCCAATCGAGACGATGACCAAGCCAGCTTTGCCGAAATTGGCTATTTCTTGATTGGCGAAAACTATTATCAATTTCCAATTTATTCATCTCATTTACTCTAAATACAGGCCTGTCTTGGCGGTTACTTGGCGTGTTGTCTTCAATATCATTTCCGAGAAACATAGCCAGTAAGACAAAACCTGGCTGCTTTTGTTTTACGTTTTGGCGCCATGTAAGCAATGCCTGGCCTGTGCCGTAGCCCCCCACCCCAAAATTCATCATTTCCAGCCCGTTTTGGTACTTTTTGCTGAGTTTGCAATCCGTGCTCTTATTAACTTTAATCTCTAGCTGTTTCCACCAACTTTTATCAATATTTACTTGAAATGCTTCACTAAAGGAATCCCCAAGAACGGCACCTCTTAGTACGCCAAGCTTTGATTTCCCCGAGTGGTTCACATCACGAAAGCCTTCATTATTTATTGCTACCCAAGCCTTTCCTTCCTGGGTCCACCAACCCTGTACATTTGCTCGATGTGCATATCCTTTTATTTGATCATATCGGTAAAATGCAGGCCGTTCAATTCCGATCAGCCGTAATCCCACTTCAAGCAGTGCAAGTAAACTTAATAGCACACCAAAATTGATGGCAGCAAGTTTAGAAATAGTGTGCAACTGTTTCAGTGGCTCACCTCAAAATAATGTGTAAATAAATGGCGCAAGTGCTGAACCTTGGCTAAAGACTATTAAGCCTCCTAGTAATACTAAAGTGATAATTAGGGGTAACAACCAAAACTTCTTGCGTTCGTTGAGAAAGCCCCAAAGGTCGGACAAAAGCTCAAATAAGGCGTCCATAATTAGAAAATCTAGGAAGTTTAGTAGGGCTTTAGCATATGCTTGCCTGTTCGCGGTTTGGTTGTTGCGCGGTAGCTTTTCAAGCTTGAATTCATCTTACGACCTAAGGGGTCATGGCCTTTTATGCGCATTGCAATACCCATGGGAGTGAATAAACCATAGAAAACTATAGTTAAAATGATACGACTATTTATAGCGCCTAAAACTAATCCGATCCTCAGCCATAGCTTTTCTGGTTTGTCAAGTATTTTCGGACGCATTAGTGCAATTAATATTATTATACTATTTACAATCCAAAGCCAAATTGGAGCTGAATGTTGACGCATTAATGGGCCAATGATTCCAAATATTAGGGTTAATCCCCCAGTGAAAATAAAGCCAAACTGCCTCAAGTAGTGGTTTCGGTTGTATGGTTTCATTTATTTTTCAATCCAACCCAAAGGTTTCCTTCCAACGCTCGCTGTCGGCGAAGTGGGGCTGCTCGCTTTTTAGTAACAGCGTGTTGCCGATTACCAGGGCATCCATCTCCGTGCGCATGAAGCAGCGATAGGCATCAGCTGCATCACAAACAATAGGTTCACCTCTTACATTGAAGCTTGTGTTAACTAGCACTGGGCAACCAGTTAATGTTTCAAACTCACTTATCAGCCGGTGATATCGCGGATTTGTGCTGGCATGAACGGTTTGGATGCGTGCTGAGTAATCCACATGGGTGATCGCAGGGAGACTGGATCGTGGGATATTTAATTTATCAATCCCAAACAAAGCATTTTCTTCTTCTGTGATGGTTATTTGATGTTTTGGCTGAATATTTGCCACTATTAGCATATATGGGCTGCATACTCCATCTGCCACTTCAAACCAGTCACTAACCTTTTCTGCAAGTACAGATGGCGCAAATGGCCTAAAACTTTCACGATATT
>Ga0310091_100004_pt1 | contig 21660 bp, 27 predicted proteins | sample LakSupDCLTotalD7_FD_194435 | JGI IMG/M metagenome (GOLD analysis project Ga0310091, IMG submission 194435) | Enriched freshwater cyanobacterial communities from Lake Superior, Ontario, Canada - SU02.DCL.Total.D7 | ecosystem: Environmental > Aquatic > Freshwater > Lake | place: Canada: Ontario...
TGCCCATAACTTCCCCCTCGATCTTGCAGCAGCAGAAAGCGCTCCAGTAGCACTAACCGCCCCTGCAATCGGTTGATCACTAACTAAGCAAATCGCTTAATTAGAGAATAGAAATCGCCCCCGCTAATGCGGGGGCTTTTTAATGGTTTAGGCCTTACTCGTTAGCAAAGGCTTGCGCCGATTAGGAAAAAGTTCTTTGCAGAGGGGGCACAGCATGCCATTACAGCCGCGGGCAGTGCAAAATTCACGGCCATAAAAAATAATTTGCAGGTGTAATTTATTCCATGCCTCCATTGGAAATAAACGCTTTAGATCGGTTTCAGTGCGCGCCACATTCTCACCACTGCTTAAGCCCCAGCGCTGAGCTAAACGATGGATATGGGTATCCACTGGAAATGCCGGCACCCCAAATGCTTGTGCCATTACTACGCTGGCGGTTTTATGACCCACCCCAGGCAGGGCTTCTAGGGCAGTGAAGCTCTTAGGCACTTGGCCACCGTGGCGTTCAATTAATAATTCAGCTAAGCGCTTCACATGAGCGGCTTTTGTGCGCGCTAAACCCAATTGACGTATATGCGTAAGAATTATGGCCTCACTTAAAGCTGCCATAGCGGCAGGATTTGGACCATCTTTAAATAATGCAGGGGTAACTTCGTTTACTTTTTTATCTGTGCATTGGGCGCTTAACAACACCGCAACAAGCAAAGTAAATGGATCGCTGTGATCAAGGGGCACAGGAACTTCTGGATAGTGCTGCTCCAGCCGCTGCATAACAAGGGCAGCACGTTCGCCTTTTCTCATCTTTTAGCCAACTACTCAACATCTCTAGCAAATATGGGGCCAACTAGGCTCAGGATCAGGTTTAAATAATTTATGGGCAGTAGTTTTGGTCAGTTATTTCGGATTTCCACCTTTGGTGAATCCCATGGTGGCGGGGTTGGGGTGATTGTGGATGGCTGTCCACCACGATTACAACTGGATATCAAGGCGATCCAGGCTGATCTTGATCGCAGAAAACCGGGCCAAAGCAAAATCACCACGCCCCGCAAAGAGGAGGATCAAGTGGAAATCCTCAGTGGTGTGCTGGATGGCATCACCCTTGGTACACCTATTGCCATGGTGGTGCGCAATAAAGATCAAAGACCCCAGGACTACAAAGAAATGGAAGTGGCATTTCGCCCTTCCCATGCAGATGCCACTTACCAGGCGAAATATGGAATCCAAGCCCGCAGTGGAGGTGGTAGAGCCTCAGCGCGGGAAACGATTGGCCGCGTGGCAGCTGGCGCAATCGCCAAACAATTACTGGCGGAAGCTGCCGGCACTGAGGTGCTGGCTTGGGTAAAACGCATCCACAACCTAGAAGCAACTATTGATCCACTTCTGGTGAACCTAGAAACAGTGGAAAGCAACATTGTGCGCTGCCCTGATCCTGAGATGGCAGTTCAAATGATCGAACGCATCGAAGCGATTGGCCGTGAGGGTGATTCCTGCGGTGGTGTAATCGAATGTGTAGTGCGCCATGCCCCTTTAGGGCTTGGGATGCCGGTATTCGACAAGTTGGAAGCTGATCTTGCTAAGGCAGTGATGTCTTTACCAGCTACAAAAGGCTTTGAGATTGGTTCCGGCTTTGCTGGCACTTTGATGAAAGGCAGCGAACACAACGATGCCTTTCTGGCAACCGGCGATGGCAGCCTCCATACAGCCACCAACAATTCAGGCGGCATTCAAGGGGGGATCAGCAACGGCGAGCCGATCCTCATCCGGGTGGCTTTTAAACCCACCGCCACAATCCGTAAAGAACAACAAACGATTAATGCCAGCGGCAATAGCACCACGATTTCCGCCAAAGGCAGACACGATCCATGCGTTCTGCCAAGGGCTGTACCGATGGTGGAAGCGATGGTGGCCCTAGTGCTGGCAGACCATTGGCTCCGCCAGCGAGGTCAATGCGGTGAACCGTGAAGCCAGCTCAGGAGGCTGATGCCACATCAGAAGCTGCGGGCTTTGCTGCAACGCGTTTTGTGCGGGCTGCGGGCTTTTTAGCAGGGGGCTTGCGGGCAGCAGTGCTCGGGCGCTGGGGCCGGGTGCGGTGGCTTAATACCAAAGCCCATTCAGCATCACTAAGGCTGGCGGGTTTATTGCCGTAGGTATCCGCCACTTTTGCAGCCCTTTCAATATCGGCCACCAAATTTTGCCAAGAGGCGGCAAAACGCTTGTCACTTTGTGACTTTGCACCGCTTTCGATCAAAGTTTCAACCACTCCAGCGGTGGTTACTTTTTTACGGCGACGGTTAAAAATTTCCTTTTGCAGTTGAGCAATTAAAGCAACCCCCTTATCGCTGAGCTTGATGGTGAGCTGTGCCATTGGAAAGAAAAAATTCCTCTACTCCAGAAGTAGCACTTGATAGGCTTAATGGCAACTAAATATGGCGACGTCTCAGTTGTTGTTTGGCTTTGTTACTACGAACGGCGCGAGGATTTCGGCATAACCAGGCCATAGGCAATCGCGAGCATCAAACAAACTGGAACCAAGTGCTACGGCTTGCACGCCGGCATCAAACCAGCTGGGCACGTCTTTTACAGCAATACCACCCGCTGCAATACAAAAGGGCAGCGGCGAGAGAGGGCCCTTTAGCTGACGCCAATAGGCAGGACCTAATGATGCGGCTGGAAAAAGCTTTACCAAACCGGAGGCAGAGGCAAGGGTAATGCCAAAGTGGCGGATTTCTGTGGGGCTAAACACCCCTGGCACCAAAGTAATACCAAGATCTGCTGCCGTAATTAGCAATTCAGCAGATGCAACGGGTGCCATTGCATAGCTAATACCAATTTTAGAAATCAAAGGAAGCTGTTCTTGATTGCTTATTCCTGCAGCACCAAATCGCAAATGCGGCCATTGTTTCTGAAGTTCTAAAAGCAATTCAGGCCACCAGGGAGCTGAATTCCAAGACAATTCCACATGTATGAAGCCAGCTTCTGCAACTGCCGCCACCTGTATCTGAGCTTGTTTGCTGCTATTTGGGCGTAAAACAGCCAGCAATGGGCTATTAGTTAGAGATGCCTTAAGAGCAGCTGGATCAGCTTTAAACGTAGTTTGCAACCTCAACATCACGGAGCAGTAATAGTTCTTGTAGCTGTTCTGCATCAACGGTTTCTTGCTCAACCAAAAGTTCAGCTAATTCATCAAGAACAGCGCGATTTGCAACAAGAACACCGGTGGCACGCTTGTAGGCAACCGCAACTAAATCTGAAACTTCAGCATCGATTGTGGCTGCAGTGTCTTCTGAGAAATCTCTTTCCGCGCCGATATCACGGCCAAGGAACATTCCACCTTGGGATCTACCAAGTGCGATCGGGCCAAGTTTATCGCTCATGCCAAAACGGGTAACCATTTGGCGTGCAACCCGTGCAACTTGCTGAAGATCATTGGAAGCTCCAGTTGTAACTTCATCTTCCCCATAAACAATTTCTTCTGCAACACGGCCGCCTAAGGCAACAGCCATTTGATTTTGCAAATAAGAACGTGAATAAAGCCCCGATTCCATCCTTTCTTCACTGGGGGTAAAGAAAGTGAGGCCGCCTGCATTACCACGGGGAATAATGCTGATTTTTTGAACTGAATCATAATCAGGCATCAGCGCTCCAACTAGAGCGTGGCCGGCTTCGTGATAAGCAACAAGGCGTTTGCGCCTTTCGCTCATAACACGATCTTTCTTCTCAGGGCCTGCCATTACCCGTTCGATTGCATCATTTACCTCATCCATTGATATTTCACTTAATTGACGGCGAGCTGCCATGATTGCAGCCTCATTTAATAGATTTGCTAGATCGGCACCAGTAAATCCAGGGGTGCGGCGGGCCACCCGGTCAAGGTCTACATCTTTGCTAAGGGTTTTACCTCTTGCATGAACACCGAGGATTTGAAGCCGGCCGCTGTAATCAGGCCGATCAACAACTACCTGGCGATCAAAACGGCCTGGACGCATTAAGGCTGAATCCAATACATCAGGGCGATTTGTTGCAGCAACAATGATGATGCCTGTATTACCTTCAAAACCATCCATCTCTGTAAGTAGCTGGTTAAGAGTTTGCTCACGTTCATCGTTGCCGCCACCGAGGCCTGCACCCCGCTGCCTACCAACAGCATCAATCTCATCGATAAAAACTATGCACGGGGCATTCTTTTTAGCTTGCTCAAAAAGATCTCTTACTCTGCTGGCACCAACACCAACAAACATTTCAACAAATTCAGAACCTGAAATTGAAAAGAAAGGTACGCCAGCTTCGCCTGCAACAGCCTTAGCAAGCAAGGTTTTACCTGTACCTGGAGGGCCAACTAATAAAACACCTTTTGGAATCTTTGCACCAACTGCTGTGAAACGGTCTGGATTTTTAAGGAAATCAACCACCTCTGTTAGCTCAAGTTTTGCGCCTTCGATACCAGCAACATCATTAAAAGTAACTTGGGTTTGGGGTTCCATTTGTACCCTTGCTTTACTTTTACCAAAACTCATCGCTTGATTGCCGCCGCCGCCACCTTGGGCTCGACGTAAAAGAAAGAACAACCCACCAAGTAGCAATATTGGGAAGATCAAGCTGCTGGCAGCTTGTTGCCAGGCCGGAGTTTGACGGGTTGGTTGAACAGCAATATCAACTTTGTTATCTGTGAGAATTTTGAGCAGATCTTTATCTGGTGCGAGGTTCACCTCAGCCCGGCGGCCATCGCTTTCCACCACAAGGGCGGTGCCGCGATCAGGGGAAATCAACACTCTTGAAATCTGATTTGCCTGTACTGCTTCGATGAAATCGCTATATCGCATGCTCCTTGGAGCGTTAGCAGGGGCGGGTCTGCCGCCCATAAAAGCGGTTCCCAGGGCGATCAAAACAACTACGAGTAATACGTATAAACCTGCATTACGCCAACCTTTCTTACCTGCCACTTAGCCAACCTCATTAATGAAGGAATGTTAACCGATCCTGAGTTTCAGGGAGTGCGGAGCACTTCAACCACGCTGCGGAAGGCAAACCACTCGGGTATTTCCTCACCGCTACGCAACATCTGGCGGAATTGGGTGCCGCTTAGTTTTTGAACATTTAAACCGCGGGCCTCGGCATGCTCAGCGGTTACATATCCCTCCTCCTGGGTGTAAACGAGATTCAAGGAAGGCACTGTTTCCATTGCCAGTTCCGGTGCACAGGCCGTAGCAAAATCCTGCGCCTCGTAAGGGGTATAAAAATCTTCACCGCTAATAGACGACTTACAGCCGGCCATATCGCGGCCGATGATGAAATGGGTGCAACCGTAATTGCGGCGAATAATCATGTGCTGCAATGCCTCCCGCGGGCCGGCCATATGCATTGCGTATGGGAGGTAAGCCCAACGGATGCGGGGGTTATCAACTTCAGCTGCGAGCTTTTCATAGGTTTGGAACCGCACAGTGCCGGGGATGTCGTCTTCCTGGGTGGGTCCGCAGGTGGGATGCACAAGCACCACTGCAGCAGCGCTCACATTGCTGGCATGAAGCGCCCTGGTAAATAATTCGTAGTGAGCGCGATGAATGGGATTACGGCACTGAAAAGCAACTACGTCTTCCCCTGAAGGCAAAGATTGCCGCACCTGGGCAGGGGTTTTGCAGGGGAATACCCGCTTGGGCAACCCAAGGCCTTGGAGTGATCCGCCTACATAGCGATGTTTGCGTTCCATCGCGATCATTCGCACCGCTGGATGTTCCAGGGAGGTGGTGCCGTAGCAACCTTTTGCCTCGATTGTTTTATCGGGTAGCCATTGATCTTGAACGGTTAAAACCGCAAGATTTTGCCCCTTATAGGTGAGTAAAACCCGATCACCAAGCTGCAAATCATCCCGGCTGGTATCAAAAACAAGCGGCAAACCAAATAGATAGCCGGAACTGGTGCGATGAGTTGCCACCACGGAGTTGTAGTTCTCCTGATGCATGAAGCCCCGCTCTGGAGAAAAACCCCCCACAACAAGAAGCTCTACATCACAGGCATTGCGATCGGAGCATTCAATGCTTGTGGTTACAGAAGCCAGCAGCTGAGCTTGCAGCTCGGTGGGAACCATCAGATCCACCAAGCTGCCGCCGTAGGGAGCGATCACAGAGTTCAAGCTTTCTCAAGGCGGCCATAAAGCTCACCGCTCACTTTTACATCAACCACTTTCTTTGTGCCCATGTCTGTATCAGAGGGTTGAATCGCTGTAAATACGCCAGCAAATTCACCGGTTTGAGCATCAAGGCGAGTGATCGAGAAATTCATCGTGCCGGAGCCATCCACATAGCGCTTCACATTTTCTTTGCGCAGCTCTACGTCGTCGCCAGCGGGCACTAAGCCCATGGCGCTGCTGTAGCCGGTGGTGAGACCACGACCTTTGGGATCAAGGAAATTACTGGTGCGGTAGCTGGGGGTGCGGTATGGACCTTCGAAATCGGTGCTAGTTGAAAGGTTTGTGCCCTCAGCTGTGGCATCAAGCAACTTGCTGGAGAAAGTGAATGGCACCTCTTCCCCGCCTGGCAGCAAAACAGTGATCGGCTGGAAATCAATGCCGCCTAACTCCTTAAAACGCAAGCCTGTTTCTTCAACGGTGAGATCGCCATAAACGGAATCAAGGCTTGATGTGTAACGGGTGAGGATGCGCCCGTCTACAAATTGAGCTTCCTGACGTTTGTTCGCCGGCTCTCCCTTCACTGCCACTGTGCTGGGGTGGAAGCACATTTCCTTGAGCTGATAGCGGCTGCCTGCTTCGAGGCTGATAGTGCCACGGGCGGATTCCGGCAAGGTGGCGCAATCATTTGCCAACCCTGTGTTGTGAATGTCTTCGTAGGTGAGATCAGCCCGATCTATAGCTTTAGCGCCTCCACTGCAGGCGGTTAAAAGGGTCAAACAAGCCGCCAGACAAAGGGCGATGGCTGCTTGAAACAATTTCCGCAGGCTGCGCATGGGATGCAAAGAAGGCATATGACTGATCGTACAACCGAAAACCACATGTGCCGGATAGGATGCCACGCCTTCATACATTTAGATGGCCACAGCCGAACCCGACTGGAGCCAGCGCTTCTCAAACTGGAGCAAAGAGGCGGAAGCCCTTGCAATCGAGGCTGAGGGCAACCCAATCGCCCTGCTGGCGGTATTAAGAGAGCTGGAGAAGCTGCACCGCAGCCTCCAAGACGGGCCATTGCGCAACAGCCTGCCTGCTGATCGGCGCCGTTTATTTGCCTTATTGCAATCGATCGAGCAAAGCGGTGGCTGGCCGTATATCCCAAGGCTTCAGATCCAAACCTTCCTCGAAATGCTTAATCCTCGAGATCAGAGCGAGGCCTAATGCCAGCGTTATTGCCAGCACTTATGCCAATTATCGAGTAATTGATGGGCAAGGGCCAATTTGCTGCAGGGGCCTAGCTGCTGGGGTTCCCCGCCCTGTTGCAACAACCAGCCTTGATTGTTGATCGCTCCAAATCCAGCCCCATCTAAATCAATTGGATTTGCAAAGAGCAGATCGCAGCCTTTCTTCAGCAATTTTTGCTTTGCAATGGTTAAATCCTTGCCGCTATGGGCGCAAAAGCCCATCAACACTTGCCCCCGTGGGCGATTTGCAACCATTTCTTGCAACAAATCGGGCACCAGCTCCCAGGTATCGGGCTGTAGCAATTGACGTTGCAATTCAGCCTTACTAAGTTTTTCGCCATTGGTTTTACGCAGGCGTTGATCTGCCACCGCAGCAGCCATCACAACCCCATCGGCCCAGGGTTGATGCTGCCTGAGTGAAAGCTGAAGTTGGGCTGCATTGATGAAGGGGAAACATTGCAAACCTTCCAACAGAGCAGGCTCCAGCTCTAAGGGGCCGTGCAGCAGTTTCACCTCAGCGCCGCGCCATTGGGCCGCAAGGGCAAGCATTACCCCCATCCTGCCGGTGGATGGATTCGAAAGATAACGGGCCGGATCAAGCTCTTCGCGGCTGGGGCCGGCAGTAATTAAGAGGCGCGATCCTTTGAGATCTTGCGTGGCGCCACGAATCGCAAGGGATTCAGCCGCCAGCAGCAGCTGGGCCGGCTCCCGCATACGACCAGCGCCTCGGCGATCACAAGCCAACAAACCATCGCCAGCTGGGGGCAGAGCCAATGTTTGGGGCTCATCTCGCAGCACTTGCCAATTGCGTTGAACTGCCGCGGCTTGCCACATGCTGGTGTTCATGGCAGCCGCTAGTAAACGGGGTGCTTCAGCAGCCAGGAATATGGAAGCCACGAGGTTGTCTGCAAGGCCATGGGCCAAGCGGGCCATGCTGCTGGCGCTGAGGGGTACTAGTAATAAAAGTTCCGCCCATTCAGCTAATTCAATGTGCAGCGGCCTGGGCTGGCTTGCTAACCACTGATCGGCCTCAAGGTGGCAGTGATGCCGGGAAAGACTCGCCAAGGCTGCGGGGCTAACCAATTGGGCGGCACTGGGGGTGAGTACGCAGCGCACTAAAGCGCCACGTTGCACAAGGGCGCTAACAAGTTGGGGCACCTTCACCGCTGCGATGCTGCCGCTAACAGCTAACAAGATTCGTTTGTTAGCCAGGGGATCAGCCGCAGCAGCCAGCATTGCTATTCCTCGTCGAATGGTTCCTGATCCACAAGATGCACGTAAGGGCGCGCCAAATCTGGGCGATGTATCGCCAGAGCTCGCATCAGATGCCAATCGGCGAGGCTATCGAAAGGATTGGGGTAGTCGTCTGCGTCTAGTCGTTTAGCTAGAGCCGCCACTGAATCCTCAGTGTGGGCAGCCAACGTAGTTTCAGAAATTGCGACGGGTTCAGACATGGGTGGTAATTTCAAATCAATCCCTTGGGGAGTTAGCTCAGCTGGTAGAGCGCTGCGATCGCACCGCAGAGGTCAGGGGTTCGAATCCCCTATTCTCCACTTTTTATAGTATTAATTCAACCGCTAATGGCATTGAGGTGAGTTTTGGCCTTTCTGCCAAGTTTAATAACTAACTGGCTTGCAACTTTAATTGCGGTGACACCGTTATTGGAAACCGAACGGGAAATAATTATTCTTGCGCCGCTTCCGCCAATAAGTAGAGAAAGCGGCTTAGTTATCTACACGCAGCGGCAAAACAAAGTCGATGGGCAAAATTGGTTTGTGCCCTACGAATTGAACTGCGGCGATGGGAAGGTAAGGCGATTGGGGCAACCGATGCCTGGTTTATTTTCTGGCCCGATAGAGGCGCCGCAAGGGGAAGCGGGTGATTGGTTTAACGCAATGCCTTTTACCCTTGCAAAGACTCTGCTGGAGCGGGTTTGCCGCAAAAGCGGCTGAGGTTATCGCGGCGGCGGCCCCGCAATGGGGTACAAAGGGTCATTAATCAACAAACCTCAACGCATGTCGCAGTCAAAGCGCGAGCAGGTGGTGAGCCACCTTCGTTACATCCGCCAGGAACTGCGTGAAATGCACCAGGGGGTTATGGATGATGGCCTATTGCCAGAAGCTGGCGAGGTGCGGGGGGTAATGGCCCAGATGGAGGCGCTACTGGAACTCCTCGAAGGCAAAACAAGCCGCAAACCAAAAGAGGTTGATTCATAAATTTATTTATTAAATCCACCAGATGTAGCGTGAGTAACTGCTTAACCCTCACATTTGGTGTATAAATAAATTGGCGAAGCAACTGGCCAGGTGATGGGGATCACTAGCTTGCTTCGTCTGTTATTTGATTTTGGGAAACAGTGCAAAACACCCGTTTACATATTTTTGGTGGGAGAGCTCTGCTACAGCTTGAAAACTGGACTCAAAACCCCTGGAGAAGAGCATCATTATTAGCAATTATTTTTTTTGGTGGTTTCAGCATCGGAGCAAGTGTGGGCGCTCTGGCCGGTGCAATGAGTTTTCTAGATCCCCTTGCAGCCCTTTTATTTGTAGTGCTTGCTGAACTAGCGATTCGTGCGCGTAAACCATTACTGCGTAAAGGTGGCGATAAATTACTGCTTGGATTAATGGATATGGCCCGGATGGGGCTGGTTTACGGGCTGCTGTTAGAAGGATTTAAAGCCAGCGTGTGAGTACTAAACCGGCATTTAACAAAACAAAGGCATACCTTTTAGATAGATCCTCTCTACCCCCGCTAATGCCTTCCACTAAAGAGCGATTTTTCCTTGAACTTGAGCCACCATCGGAAGAACTACGCGATAAGCCCCATGTGGTGATCGTGGGGGGGGGCTTTGCAGGCATCAAGGCTTGCAAAGCATTTAAGGGGGCAGATGTGCGCGTAACCCTGATTGATAAACGCAATTTTAATCTGTTTCAACCTTTGCTTTATCAAGTGGCCACCGGGCTGGTGGGAGCCAATGACGTGGCAACCCCTTTGCGCTTACTGGTGGGAGCCCAACGCAATGTGCAGGTGTTATTGGGAGAGGTGAGCGATATCCAAGCCGATGCCAAAGAAATTATTTTTAATGGCAAATCCTTCAGCTACGACTATTTGATCCTGGCGGCCGGATCGGGCAGCACCTATTTCGGCCATGAGGATTGGCGCAACATCGCGCCGCCGATGAAGATCCTTGAGCACGCCGCAGAAATAAGGCGGCGCCTGCTGATGGCCCTTGAGCAAGCAGAACAAACAACAAATCCAAAAGAAAGAGAATTTCTACAAACCGTTGTGATCGTTGGCGGAGGCCCTGCAGGTTGCGAGTTGGCAGGTGCAGTATCTGAGCTAATGCGTAATGCAATGGCGAAAGATTTCAAACAGGTTGATATCAGCCGCACCCGCATCGTGCTAGTGGATCCAGGCGATCGGGTGTTGCGGGCAATGGATCCATTGCTTTCAGAAGCAGCTGGCAAGCATTTGAAAGCGGTGGGTGTGGAATTTTTATTCCAAGGCCGGGTGCAATCGATCGTGCCTGGGGAAGTGCTCGTGGGCACTCCCAATGGTGATGTGCGAATCAAGGCTGCAAACGTGTTTTGGACGGCTGGAGTGAGGGCATCGCATTTGGGTAAAACCCTCGCAGCTTCCACCGGTTGTGAGATTGATCGTGGCGGCAGGGTGGTGGTGGATGCTGATTTTTCAATCCCAAGCCATCCCGAAATACGAGTGGTGGGTGATCTATGCAGCTACAGCCATACAAATGACGGCAAACCACTACCCGGCATGGCGGGGCCAGCAACGCAAATGGGTGGCTGGGTAGCAAAAGATATCCAAGCGAAATTACAAAATCGCACAATGAAACCCTTTTCCTTTTTTGATTTCGGCACCATGGCGGTGTTGGGTCGCTTAAGCGCTGTTGCTGATTTGCGTGGTTTAAAACTGGTGGGCAGCCCTGGTTGGGGCCTCTGGGCCGCTGCTCACTTGGCATTTATGCCAGATGATGAAAATCGCGTATCTCTACTTATCAAGTGGTTATGGGCCGTTGTTACCCAACAACGGGGTGATCTTTTAATTACTGGTATGCCAAGCCAACACGTGGGCCTTGAAGGCAGTGGGTCGCCATTCCCAATGGGTATTGCAGGGGAAACATCAATATCTGATATGGATGTAACAATGAAAAACGCAATAGATAATTTCCGTGGCAATAACGCTTAAAGATCAACGCTTAAAGATCATGGCTAGCAGCCATTAAATAAAGCAGGGCCATCCGCACGGGAATACCATTACGCACCTGTTCATCAATTAAACTGATATTTATATCTTCTACTAATTCACCACTTAATTCCACCCCACGATTTACTGGCCCAGGGTGCAGCAGTGGCACTTTTTTACCACAAACTTCCAAACGTTTATGGGTAATACCAAAACTGCGGTGATATGCATCAAGGCTTGTGATTTGATTTTCGCGCATACGTTCCTTTTGTAAACGCAACGCCATCACTGCATCAGCCCCCTCTAGAGCATTATCGAGATTGCGTTCAATCTGCACAGCACCACGAATTGCCACTGGGTCGTGGGTTACACCGGAGGGGGGGGCTGCAACAAATTCGCTAAATGCATCTGGTAACAAGGTGGCGGGGGCGCATAAAACCACATCAGCACCACAAGCGGTGAGCGCCCAAAGATTGGAACGGGCAACACGGGAATGGAGCACATCTCCAACGATCACGATGCGCTTTCCTTGTAAAGCTGCAGGGGTTGGAGATTCCGGCGCGAAATAACGGGCAAGGCTAAATAGATCAAGCAATGCCTGGCTTGGGTGACTATGTAAACCATCGCCGCCATTAAGCACTGCCACCTTTTCACCGGCTTGATCTAGGTCGCGCGCAAGGGCAGCTGGCACACCGGCGCAGCTGTGGCGAACCACCAACACATCAGACCCCATCGCTACATAGGTGCGGGCGGTATCAAGCAAACTTTCGCCTTTGCTTAAAGCACTTGTGGCAGGAGCAAAACTTTGAACATCAGCCGAAAGGCGACGGGCTGCCAGTTCAAAACTGCTGCGGGTGCGGGTGCTGGGTTCAAAAAATAATGTTGTTACTAAACGACCCTGCAAGGCCGGTAGGCGCCTGGGGCCAGCCATCGGCAGGGAACGAAAGCGTTGGGCAAGGCTTAACACTGTGGCGTAGTTATCAAGCGAAAAAACCGCTAGATCCAACATATGGCGATGGTTCCAGCTACTCAAAACCACCTATTGCAAACAAAACCAAGTTAAGGGGGCAAACGCAAATGGCCAGGGGAACGGTTTGCTTCTATCGCACAAGCTAGGCAAGAGGACCGTAAACCCAGGGCTTTGGCGCAGGAGCATCACAAAAGTGCATGCCTATCTATTTGATGTGAATGTGTGGCTGGATGATGGCCCAGTACCACGGCCCGGGCGGTTGGTTAGCGGTAGTGGAAACGACAAGCCAGGATCACCAGCATTTCTCCATCAAGGCGATAAACAAGACGGTGCTCTTGGTCGATACGACGTGACCAGCATCCCGAAAGGTTTTCACGGAGTGCTTCGGGTTTACCAATCCCCGCAAAGGGATCACGCATGCAGGCCTGGATTAATTGGTTGATACGCCGGAGCTGCTTGCAATCCTGTCCTTGCCAGTAGACGTAGTCCTCCCAGGCTGCGGGAGACCAGACAAGGCGCTCAGCCGCAGACATCAAGCAAAGAATGCTCTAGCAGTTCGCCGCGCTCAAATTGGTCTAGCGAGCGCTGTAGGTGAGCGGCGTTGGCAGGAGTGCGGAGTAGGTGCACAGTTTCCATCAAGCTGTTAAACATATCGAGTGACATCACCACGGCAGACTGAGCGTTGCGACGGGTGATCAGGGTTACATCAGCGTCGTCTGTGACGCGATCCAACACCGCTTTGAAGTTTTCACGAACCTCAGAGAAACTCACAATCTGCACTAGCCTGTCCAATCTGATGTACAACAGCATACGGCAGGCGAGCGGCTTTGCGTGCTCCGTAAATAGCAAATCCTTCAGTATTAAAATGTTATTGCAAGTGCTAATAGAGAATTAATTGCAAAATCCATTACACATCAGCCTTTCCCTTGCAAGCTCAACTGCAATAGCACTGTAAGCACTGCCATTTGCCATCAGTACTACAGCAGCGCAGGAAGCAAAAACCGCCCAGGGCACAGCAGCAGACCTTGGCGTAATGAGCATTTCGCTTAAAGATGCCATTCAACCCAACATTGGTTTTCAAGGGGCACTACAAGGAGCTGGCACTCCTAATCAAGCTGGTATTGGTGGTTTCTTACCATTAGTTACTGGTGATAACAGCGTATTTTTCTTAGATGCTCAAGCAAACCTTAATTTTGCTGATTACAACAACTACAGCAGCATCATTAATACAACAGTTGCTGGCACCACTATTTCCACTTCATCACGATTGGGTTATCGCTTTTTAAATAGCGGTCGCTCCTGGATGTTTGGTGTGAATGCTGGTTATGACAGCCGACCAATGGCAACAGGCGCTGCTGATACTGGGGTGAACGTAAGAAATTCATCTACTATTTTTTATCAACAGGTGACAGCAGGGTTAGAAGCTATTTCTAATACCTGGAATTTCAATGCTTATGCTCTGATTCCAGTTGGCACTAGTGAATATCTTTTAAATAGTAATTACTTTGGCGGTGCTTTGGATACCTATGGTTTAGATGTTGGCTATGCCATTACTCCTGATTTCAAAGCATCAATTGGTTATTACTACCAAAATGGTGATCTGAATACTGCTGATGGCTCTGGTGTGCTCGGTAGACTTATTTATAACATCAGCAATAGGCGAACTGCTGGCGTTAATCTTTCCTATGACCAAGCGTTTGAAACACGTTTCTCAGCAGATCTTAAATATCGTTTTGGCTCTGATGGCTACGGTGCACCTTCCGCCAAGAAAGAATGGAAATCACCTGTTATCCAAGCACTCACAGAAAACGTTAAACATAGGGAAGTGCGGGTGCACGATCTTGGTAATTCTACCTGTGGTGGATGCGGATTTGCGGAGACCGGTGTTGGCATGTGGGCTCCTGATCCAGTACAACTATCGGTTATCAAGGTGCAACATAAGGTCCGGCCCCACTTAGCCCCTGCGATCACAAAGACTTTTTAATTTTATAGATAACCAGAGCATGGAATTAAACAGGGCGTTCTAGACGCTGCAGGCGCAGTTCACTCACCGAGGCGATGGCCTCGAAGTCGGTGTCAAAGCTCACAAGAAGAGCGTTGTGATGCAGGGCCACAGCAGCAACCAGAAGATCGATGCTGAACACAGTGCGGCCGATCTGGCGACAGGCTTGGCCCAAGTAGATCGCCCGCTGCCACAAATCCGCCGGGGTGGTGAGTTTAGGCAAAGTTGCAAACTGGGCCTCTAGCTGACGAATCTCATCTGGCCGGGCTGAACGCAACAGCTCAAAACGAACTGGTTCAGCCAGGTGGGCCTCGGGATTAAGCACAAAGGGGGCGATGAACTTCTTGAGAGGGGCCGGGCTACGAGCACGGGTGAAGTCAACCCAGAGGCTGGAGTCGAGCAGAATGGTCATTCGGCTAGCTCCTGTGCTCGCTGTCGGTCGCAATCCCGGTCGTTTTCAAAACCCTCCAACTCCACACCCCACTCGCCGCTAATGAAGCGCTGAGCGATCTGGGCGCGATGTCGCTGCTGCAAAGCTTGTTCCATCAAGCGGCGAATTGCAGGACCCTTCTTACTCTCACCAGTGAAATCAAGAATTTCAGCCATCTCATTTTCTGAAAGCTCAACAGTTACTTTCATAATTTAGGTCTCCAAAAGTCGCATTTCTAGCAAAGCATGAAACTTATCGTCAAAAGTGTGAGCACTCAAATCCCACCAGCAACCGGCTCGGCAGGGGCGGCACGAAACCAACCGATGCCCTCTAAGGCCAGCCGCCATTCATTAGCTGCAAGCTGTATGCATTTGGCGCTGTGGGGACTAGCTTCTATGGAAGCCCAATTAGCATGATTGCCACTAAATATTGATATGCTATTAGGCAGGTTAGCTATTAATGATTTCTCGCTTAATTCGGGCAGCAGAATATCACTTGCCAGGTTAAAACCAAATGCTTGATATTGAAAATTTAAAGTGCTCAAGCTTAAATACTACTAGGTTTGGGGTTGCTCAGATTTTTTCGTATGCGCCAGGCATCTAATTGATTCTTGAAATTCATCACAAGTTCACTAAGATAGCCAAGCCCCAAAAAGAAAAATGCAAAAACAAACATTGGCTCTAGTTTCCAACCCTGAAAAAATAAAATCCCAGCAATTAGCGGCAGGCCAAATAAACGGGCAAAAAGGTGGATAAATTGCAGAATAGTTGCAAATATAATTGCAGCTGTTCTTTCTTTACGGCAACCAATCAGAAAGCGAATCTGCATAACAGCTGCCACCGCAACAGGAAGCCAAATCAGATAAATAATAATTCCGATTAAACTCGCCAAATTAACGGTTCCGAAAAGATTCATAATAGAATAAAAATACTTTTCTCAAGCATAGCCTAAAATGATTGCAACTACACAAATAGTAAAGGAGCATATTCTAATCACTGGCGCCAACTCTGGCATTGGACTAGAAGCTGCGCATCTACTGCAACGCGCAGGCCATCACTTGACAATGCCCTGCCGAAATAGCGAAACAGCGGCAAAATTAAATCAACGCTTTGGAAAACCAGATAATATTCAAATGCCTATCTGTGATCTAGCTGATTTAACTAGCGTTGCAAGTTGCACTAAAGAGCTATTAATTAAGCGGAACCCTATAGATACTTTAGTGCTTAATGCCGGCCTGCAATACAGCGGCAGCAAACAGCCGCAATGGTCTAAACAAGGATTTGAACTCACAATTGCAGTTAATCACCTAGCCCATCAAGCACTCCTCGAGCAACTATTGCCCTTACTGCAATTAAGCAAAAGCCCCCTTTTAATAATTACTGCTTCTGAAGTGCATGATCCCCAAAGCCCAGGCGGCAAAGTTGGCGCTCCCGCTGGCCTAGCAGATCTAAATGGTTTACGCCAAGGGGCCGGCGCACTAATGCTTGATGGCGACAATATCTTTAATGCAGAAAAAGCCTACAAAGATAGTAAACTTTGCAATTTATTAATGGCACAATATGTTGCACAAAATCTTTCAACAAATTCAACCCCAATAACAGTAATAGCATGGAGCCCTGGCCTGGTAATCCCACGCAGTAATGAAGGTTTTTTTCGCTATAGCCGTAAACAAAATCCTATTGGTCAAACCATATTTGCATTTATTGCCCGCGATCTATTGCGCATTTGTGAAACAACAGAAGGCGCTGGAAAACTGCTAGCGAATCTAGCCACCGAGAAGCAACTGGAAACTACTAAATTTCAATATTGGTGTAATCGTGTGATTGGGCTAGGTAAATTAGAATTCAAACAAACAGATCCAAGCCAAGAGGCTAGTTGCCTTAAACTTGCTGAAAAACTTTGGCAGCTAAGTGCAAAGCAAATTAACAAAGTAAAAGGTTCTCAGTAGTTTTACAAGTTAAGTGAGTTCGCGAAATAAGAACCAATGGCCATCTCATGCTAGCTTAATTAAAATTGATCAGCTCAATCCATATGTATTCCTAGCCCAATGAGAATAAAAACCAATTAATCCAATAATACGTTTGAAGCTACCGTCGCCTTCTTCCGTGAAAAGCTTTGGACTAATGGAGTGCTCGATGCAACTCTTGCGCCAGTTCAAAAACATTTTTATTAGAAAAAACTCTAGAACTGAAAAACCAACTGAACAATCGCACTAAAAGATGGGGAATCAGCTGATTTCAGCCCCGATAACGGCAAGTAACTTAGAGCAGGGGTGATGAAACTTGAGCCAAAAAGATGAACCTGGGCATAACCCTGCAGCAATAGCTCCTGAGGATTCCAAACCTCGATGAGAGTTGAGCGGTTATTTAATTTGGCCCATGAAAAGCCAAGGCCGTAGCTATCTTTTGGGCGCTGGATAAAAGGAGCGAAAACCGTAAAACCACCGCCAAAATTGGCAGTCATGGTGGCAGTGCGCGATGCAGTCCAGCCTGCCTGCACAAAACTGGAAAGGCCACTTTGATCGAGCTTTGAACGAAAGTTAATCAACCGTTGGCTAGCGATTAGATAGGAGCCATAGGTACCATTCTCTTGGAGATTTGTTCCGGGAACCATTGGCGAGAGCAGCCCACTTTGATGCCAGGTTCCCAAGCCTATTGATCCAGGTTTTTCACCATTAGTAAGGCTCCAGCGGGTCCCTGCTTCAACAATTGAAAACAAAGGCCCTGAAAGCGAAGGAATCACTAATCCTGTGGGTACACCCATGGCTTGCCGGCCGTCATAGATGCCAGCTTCCAAGTAAGTACTGCGTTGAAAGGCTCGGGGTTCAAAAATTAATGTTGCACCTAAAGCAGAATCTGGATAGCCAGGCAATTTTCCTTGAAGTGTTGGCATCGCATATGGAGATGTCATTAAGAGCCCGGTAACATAGGGCTCAGCAAAAGTTGCCCCAGACCGGGTGATCGGACGCATCACATTTGCGAAGGTTGTGCTTGGGGCCTGCTTACCCAACACCAACCTCAACTGCTTATCAAAAAGATCTTGGCGAAATGCGTAAGAATAAAGTTCGGTTCGATTTAGTGGTGGAGCCGCAGCCAAATTATTAGTTCCATTCAGGCTGCCGGCCGAATAAGCGGCGCTTGCCTGCACATTCACCTGCAGAGCCTGCACCCAAACAGAAGCACCCTGCCAACTAAAAGCCTTGCCTAGGTCGAGCCGAAGATCGAGTAGTGCCTGTTGAGCTAAACCGCTACCACCACCACTATTAATACCTCCAAAAAATTGGGAACTGGAATTACCAACCCACAGACCACTAATTCTCACGGGCGCATCAGCAGACAAACCAAACAACTGCCCTAGTTGGCCTGTGCCAGGCTCATCAGGGGCTATTATTGGAGCCCCAGGGATAAATTCTACTGATTGATTTTCGGTGCAACATAGTTGGCTTGGAACCATTATCAATATCAACAAACCCGCCCTATAGATACAACCCATTTTACCGTTCACTAACTGGTGCCAGCAATAAGGTGCCATTGCGAATGGGAAGGAATGAGCCGTCGTCAACACCAACTTCCTCGACAACAAGCTCATTCATACTATTATTTAACTCGAGAATAAGCGCCTTATTTGCCTGGGGATTAATAGCTAAATTCTTGGTTTCGTTAGGATCATTGAGAAGGTCGTAGACCTCAAGATCATTTTTTGCAAGCAGAGCTTCCAGGGTTGTTGGGGTATTGAAAGCATTTGGGGCGAAATAGCGCGAAAAGCGATATCGACCATTCCAGATACTGCGTATGCCACAACGATTGTTTAGATCGGGTTTATCTTTTTCTAACAAGGCTTGCAGCTCAGCTGATGAAGAACCCGCGACCATTGCAGGAAAAATGCGTCGCGCCCATTTCGAATCTAAATACGACATCATGTTGTAACAAAATAGTGCAGCTGGCCTCACGGTGTTTTGCTGGGCCAAATCAGGTCGCTTAAGCAAGCCCGAGAAGTCTTTACCTTTAAGGCCCTGGGCCGCAGATTTCTGGCTGGCTTGATCTCTCCCGGTGAGGCCGATCAGCGTGGGCACCAAGTCAATCTGCGAGGTAATTGCTGCGCATTCTTTCCCACCTTGATAGGCGGGATGAACAATCATCAGCGGGATGTGATTTTGTTCGCGATAGGTGCAATTGCCTTTGTCACGCATTTGGTGACTTCCACCTAATTCACCATGGTCTGCAGTAAAAACAATAATGGTGTCTTCGGCGAAACCATTATCGTTGAGTGAATCTAAAACTCTTTGAACCTGGCGATCGCAATCACGAATTGCATTAAAATAATAGTTTTGAAGTGCTCTCCATCGGCGATCCTCATCCGGCCAATCACCAAACAAAACATTATCTACATCTTGATATATCTTCTGGGCCTTGGGTCGTCCGATTTCGTCAAAGGCCTGGTGACGAGTTCTAGGTAATGGAACCTCATCCCAACTCTTTTGATAAATTTTATTGTTTTGAGCGCGGGCAATTTCCATTACGTTGGCCTTCCCCTGCACATTTTGATTAGGCAAATCTGAATTAAAATAGGTAGTGTCGTGAGGGTTAACAAAATTGACCGCCAAAAACCAAGGCTGTTGATTACGTTTCAACTCTTGGGCCTGGCGGCGCAACCATGCATCAGCAATGGCTGCGGTTCCATCGTCATAGGTGTAACCACCTAAACAGCTATCTATCAAATCGCCTACACCAAAAAAATCCTTAAATCCATAGGACTCCATCGTTTTATTATAATCAGCAACTGGGGCGTCAAATGGTGTTTTAGTTTTATCTAAGTTGGCCGACAAGTGCCATTTGCCTTGATAACTAGCATAATAGCCAAGCTTAGTTAATCTATGTCCAATGGTGGCAACATTTGTGGAGAGATCGGGTTGCCAAGGCCAATTTAATAGGTCAAATATACCCGAGTGCTGAATATGTTGGCCGGTATAAATAGTTGACCGGGCCGGCGAACATACACAAGCAGCCGCTTGGTGATTGGTAAAAGTGATGCCATTTGACTTAATCCATTCCCTAGCTGGCACAGGGATAGGCCAACGAGGAAAGAATCTTTCCTCATCAACAAGAATAAATAAAATATTATATCCCGCAGGGGGCTTGCTCTTTTTGACCACTCGCTTGAGGCTAGATTTAACTTCAATACCATCTGCACGTTTTGGTAGCAATTGGCTAGCCATCGCAGCAGCTGCTGCTGACAAGATCGCTCGCCTTGCAGGACTAGGAATAGAATCTGAATTAATGTTAAGGGTAGATTAATCAGGGATCAAGCCCATTATGGCAATATAACTCTTAATTTGCAGCAATGAATCGAGCGGCTCAATCAGCACGTCAGATAGCAATTCAAACTAACACGGATTTAATAATAATGAAAAACAATAATATTGCAAGAATCTCTCCAGAAGAGCTAAGGCAAGATAGTTTAGATACCTAGCCAATAATAGATTGAATACATCCATCACATATCCACCCACTTAATCAAACATATCGATATCCGTTGTGATTATCTCCTCCCAAAATGATTGAAAGCCATACCAACCAGCAAGCTCATTGCCAATTTGCTGGCTGGTATAACTTGCCCATTCATCCCTTATTAATTTTGGCGTTCCAGCCGCTTCTGCTAATAACTGCGCTTGGCAGCAACGCTCCATTGCAATAAACCAAAAAGCAGCTGAATCTATTGTTTCACCAACAGTAAATAAACCATGGTTTTGATGAATTGCCGCTTTTCCAGCTAAGAAACTATCTGCAAAACAATTTGCAGATTCTTCCTCAAGCACCACCCTGCCGCCATCAATTGAAATTAATTTATGGTGGTTATAAAATGTGCAAGCATCTTGCGTAATTGGATCAAGCTGTTTGCCAAGGCTTGAGAATGCCTTGCCATATGGTGAATGGGCATGGGCTGCTGCTATCACTTCTGGCCTTCTTTGATGGATCGCTGAATGCAATACAAATGCAGCACGATTAACAGGCAATTCACCAATCACAACATCGCCTCTATGATTTACTAATAACAAATCACTAATACGCACTTTCTTAAAAGACATCGCAAATGGGTTTACCCAAAAATGATCTATATATTCCGGATCTCGAGCCGTGATATGACCAGCCACACCCTCACCAAAACCCATTGCACCAAATATCCTTAGTGCACCAACTAAGCGCTGCTTACGATGTTGCCTTTCCTGTTTTAGATCAGAAAAAACTGGTGGTGCAAATTTCTTCAGTTGCTTTGGGGTGAGCTGAACCCCATCAATTTCATACATACCAACAAACCGTAGCCAACAGAAATAAACCTAAAACCCACACCAAACGCGGCAACCAACCATGGTTTTAAGCGTCAGAATGGGATTCAGAAGCATCCCACCGCTGGCCAATGGAATCAACTGGAATCACCCTCGGCCAACTTCTACCTTTACTAACAGTGCTGTTCAGCATCAGTTTGTTTGTATTTGGCAGCACCGGTGGTTACTACGACACTGATTCCTACGACGGCAATGGAACAGCCCACTAAGGCTGTGGTTTTAGTTGTTCTGCCTCTGGGCATTCACCTTGCTCAGCCACGATCAAATCTTCAGAAGCAGCACTGCGGCTGAAAAATGCCAACCGGGTGCTCACAGCACCAATTGAATCGATCCGCACAATTTCTTCCCAA
>Ga0310091_100005_pt1 | contig 20399 bp, 17 predicted proteins | sample LakSupDCLTotalD7_FD_194435 | JGI IMG/M metagenome (GOLD analysis project Ga0310091, IMG submission 194435) | Enriched freshwater cyanobacterial communities from Lake Superior, Ontario, Canada - SU02.DCL.Total.D7 | ecosystem: Environmental > Aquatic > Freshwater > Lake | place: Canada: Ontario...
GAAAGTTGGTTTGCGGCTTCTGCCAACCGCCATACCGGTGGCGACAGCCTGCGAATGGCCACCAAACTGCTGGATGATTTTCGAGGGGCCCGCCTAGGCGCTATTTCATTGGAACTGCCTGAAAACGCAATAACTGAGTTCAAAGTTCCTGTTCCAGAACCTTCCTCATAACGAGTAGATGTAAATCTGAGTTTATTCGTGCTGTGCCAGCCGCCGCATCTAGCCCAAGGCAAATTGCCGGCAGCACAAATGCCTGGGGAGTGTGCCAGTCGCAGCAAGAAACAATCACCATAGATTTATTGTCGCCCGTTTTACCTATAGCGTTGCTGCATGGTTCATGCAGAAAACAAATTGGGATTTGGCCAAGGGGAAGGCGAATTACTAGGGTTTACATATCCCAAACCACTACCGATGCGTTTGGATCGTTGGCTTGTTAGCCAACGGCCAGAACAAAGCCGCGCCCGCATCCAAAAATTTATTGATGCCGGTTACGTTGAGGTAAATGGTGTTACCGGCCAAGCTAAAACCCCTCTGCGCCAGGGCGATTTAGTGCAGTTATGGATGCCACCACCAGAACCACTTGAATATCTCAAACCCGAAGCAATACCACTAGAAGTGTTATTTGAAGATAAACATTTAATTGTGTTAAATAAGCCTGCCGGGATCACTGTGCATCCAGCGCCAGGTAATAAAACAGGAACATTAGTTAACGGCTTGCTGCACCATTGCCCTGATCTACCCGGTATCGGCGGTGAAATGCGGCCCGGCATCGTGCATCGCCTCGATAAAGACACCACCGGCTGCATCGTGATTGCCAAAAGCCAAGAGGCGCTGGTGAAATTACAAATTCAAATTCAGCAGCGGATTGCCTCAAGGGAATATCTGGGGGTGGTACATGGGGCACCAAAAACTACAGAGGGCACTGTGGTGGGTGCCATTGGTCGCCACCCAATCGATCGCAAAAAGTATGCGGTGGTTGCCGACGAGCAAGGGCGGTATGCCTGCACCCATTGGCGCTTGCTAGAGCGGTTTGGCGACTATTCCCTTTTGCGCTTCAAGCTGGATACCGGCCGCACCCATCAAATCCGAGTGCATTGCGCCCACATCGGGCATCCAATGGTGGGCGATGTTAATTACAGCCGTTGCCGCAAATTGCCCGTTGAACTACCTGGCCAAGCACTACATGCGGTGGAGCTGGGCTTAAACCATCCGGTTACGGGGGAAAGGATGATTTTTGAAGCACCCCTACCGGGGAGTTTCGAGCGATTGCTAGAGATGCTGCGCCGGCGCTAGAAGCCAGCACTCCGCTGGGCCGCGAAAGCTAATGCCCCCGTGAAGCCAGAGTTGTAGTCGATAGCCACCTCATTAGCGATGTAGTCGCTACGCACATCGGCATAAGCAAAGTCGTTGGCCTGGCTGGGGCCCCCTACCAGGGCGCCATAGAGGATGTTTTCGTTTGGCAGGCCATTGCGGAAACCATCCCAGCCCACCCCGGAAGCGGCCCGGTGGTGGGGCTGCTGGGGCGAATTATCACCATAACCAACCAAATAACTGGAGTTACGGGGGTTGTCACCGAGGATGTAGTCGATGGTATCCGTGGCCAGCTGGCTGTAGGCGCCATTGGGATCGGTAACGCTATCGGCGTAAACCCCAGCCAGCATCGCCGTGTTTGCGGCATAGCGGAGGGAACCCCACTGGCTGATAAACCGCAGGCCCCCAGCGGTTATCTGCACCCCATTGCTGCCGTTCACCCAACTGTTCAGCCAACCCTCCACATCGCTGCGGATCTTGGCATTACCCGTATCTTCCGCAAGAAGCACTGCGGCGCCGTAGGAGCAGTCATCCCAGTTTTGGGTCCAGCCGTTGCTCAAGCCACCGATCTCGGTGTTATAGAGCTGGAGAGCCTTCTGGCGGTAGGCGCTGCCATCACCACCAGCTGCCTCTGTGGCCCGGGCCAACCAAGCGGCGCCATAGCTGAGTTCGTCTTCGTAGCCACTCCAGGAGTTGTAGTAGCTCTGCACCTCGGTGATTGAGTCTGAATACTTGCCCCGGTAGGTATCGGCAAAGCGATATAGCGACTTCGCATTACGCAGCAGTTCATCGGCGTAGGCGATTGAACCGTTCTCCCGAAAGAGAATTGAAGCGGAGGCCAGGGCAGCGGCACTGCCGGCTGTTACGTCGGAGCCGGGCTTCTGGGCAGTAACGGCCATAGCCGGCCGGGCAATGGTTTGGCTTTCGGGGGCGCTCCAAAGGGCATGGTCTGCGGCCACATCACCCACCTGCGCCACAAAGAAACTGGTGTTGCCAGCGGCATCGGTGCCATGGGCCTTGAGCAGGTAATCGCTGCCCCACTTCACCGCCGCCAGCAGTTCATCCAGCTGACCAGTGGCGTTGTATCCCTGCTTGAAGGCAATCCCCCCCCAGGCCAAGCTGGAGATGGTGGAGGCCAGTGGCATCCCGAATTTGCCGTGGTCACCGGCGTCGAAATAGCCACCGGTGAGGTTGAGGCTGAGGCCCAGCTGCATGTTAGCGGCGTTGCGATCACCGAAGTACACCCCATCGCGGCCATCGTTGAGGCCGGAATCACCTCGCCAGGGCACCCGACTTGTGGCCTCATCAAGATCACCGGAGCGATTTGCCTCATAAAAGAGGAAAGACTTCTGCAGGGCCTCGGCGTAACCAGTGCCATTTCCAATAACTGGGGGGCTTGGCACCACTGGGACTACCGGCACCACGGGAACCACTGGTGTTATGACAACTGGCGGCGTGCTGTTGCCAAACAACTGCGCTGAGCTCAGGGCCCCATCGTTGCCAATGCTGCTGCCCTGGCTGCCGTTGAAACCAACGCTCACCGACGACCCCGCCTTAAGCCCCGCCGCCCAGCCAGCACCACTCAGTGTGTAGCGGCTAATCCCATTACCCAAGGCGGTGCTGGTAACAGTTGCCCCCCAGGGGGCGCCACTGATGCTGTGGGGACTATCGAATGTGTAACTCCAACTCTGCAGATCTTTACCACTGCTGTTGGTGATCTTCAGTTCAGCGGTGAAACCACCCCACCAACGGCTACCGCCCACTTCCACCATCAACCCACCATTACCAACCACTGGGGAAGTGACCACTGGCACTACCGGCACCACGGGAACCACTGGTGTTATGACAACTGGCGGCGTGCTGTTGCCAAACAACTGCGCTGAGCTCAGGGCCCCATCGTTGCCAATGCTGCTGCCCTGGCTGCCGTTGAAACCAACGCTCACCGACGACCCCGCCTTAAGCCCCGCCGCCCAGCCAGCACCACTCAGTGTGTAGCGGCTAATCCCATTACCCAAGGCGGTGCTGGTAACAGTTGCCCCCCAGGGGGCGCCACTGATGCTGTGGGGACTATCGAATGTGTAACTCCAACTCTGCAGATCTTTACCACTGCTGTTGGTGATCTTCAGTTCAGCGGTGAAACCACCCCACCAACGGCTACCGCCCACTTCCACCGTCAGCGGCGAACTTTCCAGCAATGGCGAAATCAAGGGGGCTGCACTAATGAGGAGCATTTAGATATTTGAAACTCAACAACTTCTATGCGAAGCAGATCAACCCCATCAATCCGTCAAATGGAGGGTTCTCAGCGGCAATAGCCCTGGCGCAGCCCTTCAACCGCTGCCGCTGCCCGGCTTTTCACCCCCAAACGGCGCAGGATGTCGCGCACATGGTCCCGGGCGGTACTAGTTGCGATGTGTAGCTGTTCTCCAATGGAACGGTTGCTTAAACCCTCGGCCACCAACTGCAGGATTTGGATCTCCCTAGGGGTCAGCTCCCCTGGAGCATTGTCAGTACAAATAGGCCTATTAAAGGCGGGATCCACAAAACCCTGCCCCTTGCTGAGGCATTCCATCGCAAAAATCAAGGCGCCAGTGCGCCCCAAACTTTCCTCCAAAACCACCGCATCGGCCCCCGCCGCCAGGGTCTGTTGCGCCAGCACTTTATGGTTATTAGTGAGCACCAACAAACATCGGTGCTTTGGATTAAGAACTTTGGCCTGACGAATCAGTTCCATCCCAATCCCATCGATGAGATGCTCGGTGGTAAAGATATAAAAGCTGCCAGATTGCTGCTGCAATATCTCTAGGCCCTCGGCCATTGAAGCGGTCATATGCAACTGCCGTTCGGAGGATCGCGGCAAACCCAGGGCTGTTCCACTAAGCAGGTTGAGCAGGAGCAATCTCGGGTAAACGCAAATCAATACATTTTGATCACGCATCAACAACTTGATAAGGTCAACTCGAGCCTGAATCAAGGCAATATCAATCGGAAAATCCATTCCTGATCAGGGTTGTTGGCCGCCAAGCTCCACCATCGCGTGGGGGGAGGGCTGGGGCAGACGAGAGTTCACCGCCATGGGAAATACCAGCAGGGCAAAGACACTAAGCAGAAACAACTGACTCCCCTGATCCAGCTCATAGGGGCGGCCAGAACCAAATAGATAGGAGGCGAAAGTAATACCCCCCAGATATAAAAACCACCAGGCCCCGGCCCTAAACTCAACTCCGCCAGCCCCGCAAACCAGCAGGTATCCAAGGCTGGGCAAAAGGATTAGGGGAACCGCCAGCTGCAGGCTGCCCCATCCACACCAAAAAATCGCCCAGGTGGACAGCACAAAAGCCAGGGGGCACAGCCAGGGGGCGGCTGGCAGCCGATAAGGGCGATGAACCGTAGGGGCTTGGCGGCGCAAGGCCTCGAGGCTAATGGGACCCATGGCCAAGGAAATCACAAGGGCAGCAGTTACAAAGCCCACGGCCTTGGGCCAGCTGGGTCCACCCTGCAGCAACACCAGGCCAATCAACACCGTGGCGGCCAGGGCCACCGACGGCACCCCAGCCCTATTGATGTGGGAAAAGGGGGCTGGCAACAATCGACAACGCGCCAACATCCAGTTAACCCGGGCCGCCGTGCCCATATAGGCCATCGCCGTGGCACTGGGAGACACCACCGCATCAGTGATCAAGAGGGTAGCCAGCCCACTGAGCCCAAGCCCGAGGGCCACCGCCACCAGTGGTCCCCCATGGGCCGTGAGCTGCAGCCGCCCCCAGCCCTGGACCAACAAAGGCGGGGGCACCGCCAGGAGAAAGGCGAGCTGCAACAACAAATAAATCAGCAGCGATATTGCCAAACCGATACCCATAGCCAGGGGCACATCCCGCTGGGGATTTTTCGCCTCGCCAGCTAAATCCATGGCGGTGCGAAAGCCCAGCAGGCTGAAGAGGATGCCGCCGGTGCTAAGGGCATCAAGCACCCCCCGGGCTTGATAGCCCCCCACCTGCAGGTTGCCCCCATGGGCCGAGCCCAGGATCAATACCAGGGAAACCCCCAGCGGCACCAATAACTTCCACACGGTGAGACCATCAATCCAACGGGCCAGGGCCGCCACCCCCGCCAGGTTGATCCAGCCAAACAACAGCAGCAGCAGGCTGGCCAAGCCAATACCCCAGTTGCTAAGGCCTGCGGAACCGCCACCGCGGGTGAGCCAGGGCAGGCTGCTGCCCAGATATTGCACCGTTGCCAGCACCTCAATGGCCGGCAAGGCCACATAACCCAGCCAGGCGGCCCAACCACCAATAAAACCTGAAGTGCGGCCATGGGTGAGCAGTGGAATCTGCGCCAAGGCACCGGAGCTACTCACCAAGGCACCAAGTTCAGCAAAAACCAAGGCGATCAAAAATGCCATTGCCCCGCCCGCCAACCAACTAAATAAGCTGGCCGGCCCTGCTAGCTGAGCCGTTAAGTAGGGGGCAAATAACCAGCCAGAACCAATGGTGCTGGTAACAACGGCCATCACCAAACTAAAAAGTGAAAGCCGCCTTTGCAGTTGAACCATCTAAACCACCAGTTGAGGCAGTCTTGGGGAGGCTGCTACCAATTGTTTGGTGATCTCTGCAAGCGGATTTCGCAACAACTTATCCCCGGGCCCCTCCTCAACAATCTTGCCTTGATTTAAAATAATTAAACGATGGCAAAACCCGCTAGCTAAACCTAAATCGTGGGTTACAAAAATAATTCCTAAACCAAATTGATGCTGCAGATCGCGCAGCAATTCCAAAACATCAGCTTGAATTTCTGCATCTAACATACTCACTGATTCATCACATAACAAAACACTTGGTTTCAAAATAAGGGCCCTAGCAATTGCCACCCTTTGTTGTTGGCCGCCGGATAACTCACGCGGCAAACGCGAAGCAAAACTAGCGGGCAAACCCACAGCTTCCATCAAGGCCAAAGCCATGCTGCGAGCTGCGGCTTTTGTTGCCATACGGTGAATCAAAAGAGGATCAGCAATAGCGCGCTGAACATCCATTACAGGATTAAGGCAAGCCAGCGGATCTTGAAACACCATCTGCATCCGCTGGCGCGCCACTGCTAAAGGCTTACCAAGCAACAGCACCTCCCCGCCCCGCAAGGGGTTTAACCCCATCAAGGCACGGCAAAGAGTGCTCTTACCACAGCCGGAAGGTCCTACTAAACCAAGGGTTTCAGCGGCATGGAGCCGCAGTGAAACCCCATCAACGGATTTAAGCCAACGGGAACGCCACGGCAGAGAGGGAAGCCGGTGCCAACAGCGCACCTGATGTAATTCCAATACCACTGCCGCTTCTGGCGATTGGGGGGTATCGCCCCCTTCCCGCCGTCGCGCCGCCGCCACCAAACGTTTAGTGAGAGGTTGCTGGGGGTTTTGCAGCACCTGATTAACTGAACCCTGCTCTAGCAAACGCCCCTGCTCCAGCACAGCCATTTGTTCACACCATTTCCCAGCCAAAGCAAGGTCGTGACTAATCAATAGCAACGCACTGCCCAATTCAGCGCAAAGGCTGCAGAGTTCGGCCATTACCTGGGCCGCCACAGCCACATCAAGGCTGGTGGTGGGTTCATCGGCGATCACCAAAGGGGGATTGAGGGCCATCGCAAGGGCAATTGCCACCCGCTGACGCATCCCACCACTGAATTCATGGGGGTAACTGTTAAAACGATCAGCTGTGATGCCCACCCGTTGCAGTAGATCTTCGGCCCGCTGGCGCACCTGTTCGCGAGCAACGCCAGGGCGATGGGCCCGCAAGGTGTCAGTTAAATGACCGCCAATACTTAATAACGGGTTTAGGCGAGTCATTGGATCTTGAAATACCAAACCCACCGCTTCACCTCGCAATTTATTCAGCGCCTTGGGCCGCAGGATTCTGGGATCTTGATTACACAAGAGCAAACCACCACTGCTTTTACTGCCAGGGGGTAGTAGCTGTAACACCGCTTTAGCAACTGTGCTCTTGCCGCAACCGGAAGGACCCACCAAGGCAACACGCTCACCTCTGCTCAACTGAAGCGTTAGCCCCTGCAGGGTGGGTTCGCTGCAACTGGGGTAAGCCACCACCAGTTGGTTTAGCTGGAGCACCAACTGATTTGCAGCTGCTTCCATAGAGGATTAAAGCTTTAGTAATGGGGTTTTTACCCCGATGCTGCATAGCATGACTGTAATCCGATCGATTAATGCTAAAAACAGCTGATCTGGAAAGCGGTATCGAGGCAGTAACACTGTCTGAAAGGATCCGCTGCTCAAGCAGCTACAACATCAAGCTGCCCGATTGGTTAAAAAAATGCATCGCTAATGTGCCTGTTGGCAGTGGCGATAGTTGCCCAACAGATCCAGAAGCACTGCTGGCTTTATCCTTCGATTTTGCTTATCAACTGCATCAAGGCCAAGTAAGAGCGAGCGGAGAGCCTTATATTATTCATCCAGTAGCGGTTGCCGATTTATTAAGGGATATCGGCGGCAGCGCCGCGGTTATAGCCGCAGGATTCTTACATGATGTGGTGGAAGATACTGGTGTAACACTTAACGAAATAGAAGCGCATTTTGGCGCTGAGGTGAGAGGTTTAGTTGAGGGGGTAACAAAATTAGGCGGAATTCACTTCACAAACCGCACAGAAGCACAGGCAGAAAATCTACGCAAAATGTTTTTAGCAATGGCTAGTGATATCAGAGTTGTATTAGTTAAATTAGCTGATCGTTTACATAATATGCGAACACTTAGTGCGCTAAAACCAGACAAACAACATCGCATTGCAACAGAAACCCGTGATATTTACGCCCCACTAGCAAACCGTCTTGGGATCGGACGATTCAAGTGGGAGCTAGAGGATCTGGCATTTAAGGTGCTTGAACCGGATGCATTTCGCCAAATTCAACAGGAGGTGGCAAGCAAACGCAGCGATCGCGAAGATCGTTTAGCAGCGACTGTTGAATTGCTAAAAAATAAACTTGAAGCTTCCGGATTAAGTGATTGTGATGTTGTTGGTAGACCAAAACATCTATATGGAATATGGAGCAAGATGCAACGCCAACAGAAAGCTTTTCATGAAATTTATGATGTGGCAGCTCTAAGAATTGTTACCTCATCTGTTGAAAATTGCTACCGCGCATTAGCTGTATTGCACGATACTTTTCGGCCTATACCAGGGCGTTTCAAAGATTATATTGGCCTACCTAAACCAAATGGTTATAAATCACTCCATACAGCTGTAATCGGCAGACATAGACCGATTGAGGTGCAAATACGCACATCGGATATGCATCATGTAGCGGAATACGGAATCGCAGCCCATTGGAAATATAAAGAAGGTGGCTCACCTGCCGATGGCGATGAGATGGCACGCTTTAATTGGTTAAGACAACTTGTGGATTGGCAAAAGGAAGGTGGCGGGCAAGATCACAACGATTATTTGAAATCTATCAAAGAAGATCTATTTGATGAAGAGGTGTTTGTATTTACACCAAAAGGTGAAGTTATAGGTTTACGTAAAGGTTCAACGGCTGTTGATTTTGCCTATCGAATCCACAGTGAGGTGGGTAATCACTGCCAAGGAGTGCGTATTAATGATCGCCTTTGCAATCTCACAACCCCATTACAAAATGGCGATTTTGTTCAAGTATTAACCAGCAAAAGTGCACATCCAAGCCTCGATTGGCTAAATTTTGTTGCCACCCCTACCGCAAGAGAAAGAATTCGTCAGTGGTATAAAAAAAGCCATCGCGAAGAAAATATTATTAGGGGTAAAGAGATTCTTGAAAGGGAGCTAGGCCGTGATGGGCTTGAAAGCTTGATACATAGTGAAGCGATGGCTCGCGTTAGTAAGCGTTGCAATCTTGGTAATGTAGATGACCTTTTAGCTGCCTTAGGTTTTGGAGGTGTTACCCAACATCAAGTAACAAATCGCCTGCGGGAAGAGCTCAGATTGCAGGAAGCAGCCAAGTTACCTGAGGTTAGCAATGAAGAATTAGCAAAAAATCTTTCTGAACAGACAGAAGTTAGAAGCAACAACATAAATGGGAGCCCAATTCTTGGTGTAGAAGGTTTGGAATATCGCCTTGGCGGCTGCTGTTGCCCATTGCCGGGTGAAACAATAATGGGTGCTGTAGCTTTAGGAAATCACGGCATCACAATCCATCGCCAAGATTGCAGCAACTTGGCTCAAACTCCAGCTGAACGGCGTCTACCTGTGCGTTGGAATCCAAATACTGGAGATCATCGCCGCAACTACCCAACTCAATTACGAATTGAGGTATTAGATAGGGTTGGAATATTAAAAGATATTCTCATGCAATTATCCGATAGCCGTATCAATGTAAGTGATGCCAGAGTGCGCACTGCTTTTGGCAAACCCGCCCGCATTGATCTTCGTATTGAATTAGATAATGCGAGCAAATTGCAATCTACGATAAGCCAGATTCGCTCAATGGCAGATGTATTAGATATTGCACGCACTGGAATTGGCAATTAAAGTATGGGAAATTTAAGTATTTATAGCTAAATCAACTAGATCAAGCTCAACCGCCAAAAGGTAAAGATGAATGATGCAACATTATTCTAATTGATCCGTCATTTTCTCTAACAAAATTCCATGTTTTATCTACTTTAGTTACAACACCTTTGGAATCAGTAAAAAATACATCACCCATTGTAGTAGCAGAAGGGCCGTTAATTTGAATCACTTGATTTACAGCGCTACAACTGCGCCAATCTTTTAAAGCAAAACCCTTATCGGATGGATAATTAGGATCGTTACCAACGAAGTATGCAAGTGCACCCTCTTTGGTGGGGCGAAAAGTTTGCGCTCCACTGGCGAGGGTGGGTTTAAAGGCCACCGGGCCATATTGATATGCATAGGCAGAATTAATTACCTGCGCAGCCAGTGGTTTTGCTGCATTAATACCACCCGAAGCATAGGTTGAGCTGATTTTTAATAAGGCATTGCACCATCCAGTTTGGGCCTTTAATACTTGATCAACGGTTATATTGGAATCAAAGATTTGAACCTTACTTGCTTCCTGTCCGTGAGACAATGAACTTGAGAAGCTCGCAAAAGCAACAAATAGTCCGATCGAGGCGAAAAACTTTTTCATTTAAAAAAAAATTAATAGCTTTATATTATCTAAATGCAGGTAAATCGTCAAGCTTTTTCAATGTCCGCCAACGCTTCTTCCCCGGCTCGATAAATCTCTGTTGCATATTCAGTCCAGCCGCCTTGGCCCCAATAACGGAAGCAACTAGTTTGCAGCAATAAAACATACAATAGTGCAGTTTGATATTTAGATGTTTTTGTAATCTCTGGATCTGTAATTACCAGATGATCAAACAATTGGTGAAATTTTGCACTTAGTTGATTCATCGGCTCCAATACATTCGCATAACCTTCCACCCAACTTAAATTATTTGTCCAGGAGGCACCAACCATTGCGCTGGTATCTGGTGGTAATTGATTATCAATCTGCTGCCACAGCTTATGCTGCTGCACGGCTTGAATAATTGGCAAATCATCCTCCTGCACACCAGCAGCATCTAGTAGCTCCAAATATTCAGTGCCATTAATAGCTACTGTTGAGCTTTGCGTGGCGATGCGCTGATGAGCCTGAATAAAAGCGTGGGGGAATTCATTCATCATCACTCCACCATTTTCACCATCAGCAATTTGTGAAACCAAAGCGGGAACTTTCATATCGCCAATTGCCTGTTTAGCTAGCCCCAGAGCCTCATAGCAGGGCTGCATCTGACCCACAAGTTTTGTATCGGAGCCCTGGGTTTTAATTAATGCTGTAATTGAAACTGATTCGCCTTTAAAATTCCGCGCTATCAATTTATTTGGAATATATTTTTGGGATTGAATCAAGCAACTGCCATCTAAATTTTCAACGCTATGTTCCTGCACCAGTAACCAGCGATAGCCACATTCCTTTAAAGCCTTTATAAATTCATATAGCGTATCTGGATGATTAGGTAAATGCATCTCTGGGGCCGAGAAGCCCTTCACCCGTTGCAATGCATCATTGCCAAATAAAGCTGCAAAATGATGCTGCCAAGCCGTGATCTGAAGTTTTAGATCTGGTATAGGAGTGGAGGGCGCAACCGCGTGGCCCCAAAAGGTGCCAAGCCATTCCACATGGGTCTGAAGGCTTGGGTCGCAGGTTAAATATTTAAGTGCATTTAAAATATCAACACGACCCATTTGCTCAAATCCCCAGAGCAGATTTCCAGAATAATCCAACATTATTCGAGGATTGCATCCGGCATCTATCAATTCAGGCATTATTTCCGCAAGGCGTTTATAACAATTAGCAAAAGATTCTGCATTATGATTATCCCCTTCGCCTGGATGTTCAAACATATATTGTAAATGCGAAATAAGGCTTCCATCTACACCGGCCGGAATCGTTGGCTGGTGCATATGCAATGCGCAGCAAAAAGCAGAATTAATTTGCGAAAAATCAAACTTGGAATTCTTTATAAATACAGGCTGATCTTGTTGAAGCAACTCAAGCAGTTCAGCTTCATTACCAGAAATTGCTGGAAGCTTAAATTTTGGAATCATTGCTTGAAATAAAAAGGTGAATTAGCGAGCAGCGCAAACAAAACTTTTGCCATCTAGCTGGGCAGATCTTGCAGCCGTGTGAAATATTAGTATAAATCTGCCATTTTACCGATGAATCGGCTGATAACAGTTCAAAACAATCTTAAATTAGCAATATTAGGCTTAGTGCTTAATTTATTTGGTCTTATTGCAGCTGGAGTTGCAATAAGGCTCTCAGTAACAACGCCTGATTCCATGCATGTTGCCACATTTGTAGTGGCTTTAGCGGGATGGTTGCCAGCCTTGATCATCGGCATTACCGCCTGTATTGCACTGTTGCTGCAAAGGCGCTGGGGGATTGTTTTAGCCCTGGTAGCACTGGGATTACAGCTGATAACGCTAGTTCCCTATGGCATTGTGAGAACAGTGTTGATACCAGAAAGCAGAGCAATCTGCGGTGTTATCACTGCTGTTGTGTTGGGAGGCGGCACTGTTTTAATCATTTATTGGTCGCAAGCGCTCGCCAAATGGCAACAGGGCCATGAATAACAGCAGCACGATTGCCGCTATTGCAACAGCGGTAGCGGCTGGAGAGGGCAGTGTTGCGATTGTGCGCATCAGTGGCTCTGAAGCGGAAAAGATTGGACGCAAATTATTTGTTAGCGCTGGCCAGCAGCAATGGGATAGCCACAGGGTGCTTTATGGCCATGTGTGCGATCCCGCTACTGGAGAACGCATTGATGAAGCCCTGCTGCTTTTGATGCGGGCACCCCGCAGCTTCACCCGTGAAACCGTGGTGGAACTCCATTGCCATGGCGGCGTAGTGGTGGTGCAGCGGGTGCTGGATCTAGTGCTAGCCGCTGGCGCTGAACGGGCCAAGGCAGGGGAATTTAGCCAAAGAGCTTTTCTTAATGGTCGCTTAGATCTCACTCGGGCAGAAGCGCTAATTGATCTGATCACGGCTCGCAGTAGGCGCGCTGCCCAGCTGGCGATGGCAGGCCTTGCCGGTGGCGTGCAAGAAAAGATAGAAGCGCTCAGGCAACGGCTTCTGGATCAATTAGCTGAATTAGAAGCGCGGGTTGATTTTGAAGAGGATCTACCAGCCCTAAATCCTCAGGCGGTTGCAACAGAGCTAAAAAATGTTTCAGAAGAATTGCAATTACTAATTGCAGCAGCAAGCCAGGGGCAGTTGCTGCGGGAGGGCCTGCGGGTGGCAATTGTGGGCCGTCCCAATGTGGGCAAGAGCAGTTTGCTCAATCGCCTATGTGGAAATGAAAGGGCAATAGTTACGGATCAAGCCGGCACCACCCGCGATCTACTTGATGTTGATTTAGTTATTGATGGGGTGCCGATCAGCTTGGTTGATACAGCGGGGATTCGCTCAAGTGAAGATAAAGTAGAACAACTGGGTATTGAGCGCAGCCGCAAAGCCCTTGCAAGCGCAGATCTAGTAATTTTGGTTTACAACATCCACATCGGCTGGACTCCTAATGATGAAAGCCTAAAAATTGAAATTCCAAAGGAAATACATCTGCTAATTACGGGAAATAAACTAGATTTAGGTGAAGCAAAAGAAGCCGGGCCAGCAAATGTAAAAATAAGTGCCCAAACAGGTGAGGGCATGAAACAATTCAAATCAGAATTATTAACAATCTGCGGCTATTGCGGAGAGGGCATAGGGTTAGAAGTTGCCTTAAATCATCGGCAAAAGGATTTAGCAGCTTCTGCAAAACATGCGTTAGAGCGTTGTTTAGATGCAGCTGCCAATGGGCTGCCGTGGGATTTTTGGACCATTGATCTGCGCGATGCCATAAGCCAATTAGGTGAAGTAACTGGAGCGGAGATATCAGAAGCTGTTCTCGATCGCGTTTTCTCTAAATTCTGCATTGGCAAATAAAAACCTCAGCAAAATTACCGCTTTGGAGCTAAGCAAATCTGTGCGTTCCAATCGCAGGCAGCCAGAGCGGGCTTCTGCCATCTCAAGGGTATTTCAAGCAAATCGCGGGTACCTGTTATTCCTTGAATTACAAATAGCAATGCCACAAGGAGATTTGCGGCTACATGAATTCGCCGCCAGCGAAGTTGGCGCAGAATTTCTTGCCGCGCCCCAAGTGAAAACAACATCAATCCCACCACCGCCACCCCAGCCCAGTAATGGGATTGCCAGAATTCAATTTTCAACGGGTTATCACTTAAACGCCACACTTCCGGTTGGGCACCTAAACCAAGCACCCCAGCCCAGGTGATGAAAGCAAAGATGAGGCGTAGTGGCTTGCTGCTGGAGCGCCAAAGAGCCAGTAAACAAATACTTGTTCCTACTAGTACCAATAGCAATTCAATAGCGCGGGCCACTCCACCTTTGAATTCAGCAACAGGGTTAGCTGTGGCGATTACCACCGTGAGAGAAATTAAGCAAATTGCCACAACGCCAAGGGAAAGCCACTGACCAAGATCACTGTGGTCGCGGCCGGTGCTCACAGGAAGGTTTGCTCCTGCCACTCGCCTCTGGCGGGCTTGCACCCCTAGCCTCACCACCACACCAATCAATGGATAGATGAGTACCACTGCTAAAACAGGATGTATTAACCAAAGCCAATCAATGCTTCCCAAAATAAATCGATCGATCCATTACAACCAGCATTAACGCTGTAAGGCTGGGGGGTTGCTAAGAACAGAAAAATTTAAGGAACTAGCTAAAATTTATAAAAACCCAAACTCAGATTATAATCTGAGTATAAAATTAGCAAAATGCCCCATCACTTAAATAGGCCAACCAAGATTTGCAAAGTTTGCGGTTTAGCTTTTCAATGGCGCAAAAAATGGGAAAATGTATGGGATGAAGTGCTCTATTGCTCCGAAAAATGCCGTAGAAAACGCAACCAAACAAAACCCTCTGCTCCCTAACTATTTGGCTCACCTTGCAATCACTCCAGCTTTGCAGCAACAAATGCAGCAGTGGCTTAATGAAGATCTTGGCCGCGGTGATCTCAGCGCTGCCGCCCTGGTTGGTTGCAGTGGTGAGGCCCATTGGCTTGCAAAACAAGCCGGGGTGTTTTGCGGAGGCAGTTTGGCAAAAACAATCTTTCATTGTTTGGATCCAAACTTAAAAATTCAGTTGCTGGTTAATGATGGAGATGCAATTACTGCAGGCCAACGAGTTCTAGAAATTGAAGGTGCTGCTACTGCGATGGTGGCGGCAGAACGCACTGCCCTAAATCTGGCGATGCGGCTCTCCGGTATTGCTACAGCTACTGCCGCACTGGTGAAGCAGCTGGAGGGTACGGGGGTACGCCTTGCAGACACTCGTAAAACAAGCCCTGGCCTGCGAATATTTGAAAAATATGCCAGCAGATGTGGCGGCGCTTATAACCACCGCTTAGGACTCGATGATGCCGCAATGCTTAAAGAAAACCACTTGGCCTGGGCTGGCGGCATTCGCAATGCGATTACCGCGATACGTGCAAATGCCCCTTGGCCCGCTCGCGTAATTGTGGAAGCCGAAACCGCAGAAGAGGCAAAAGCAGCGATAACCGCAGGTGCTGATGGCATATTGCTTGATGAATTTAGTGTTGCTGAACTGCAACAGCTGGTGCCGCAACTGCGCAGCCTTGCCTTGGAACGCGGCAGCCCTGTTTTATTGGAGGCCAGTGGCATCAATCCAGAACAATTAAGGGCTTATGCCAGCAGTGGTATTGATTTAATTTCAAGCAGCGCTGCCTGCACCCGCAGCTCCTGGCTTGATCTCAGCATGCGCTTCCACCCCAACAAGGGATGATCAAGTGCTGCTTAATCCCCTGAGCTGATAGCTCTAAGCCATGCTGCGTATTTCCCACACGATTGAGCAACAGCTTGTTAACGCAATTGCGCGGGCTTTCCCCGATGCGGCTGAGCTGGCGCAAAGCAGAGGTGAAAGCCTTAATCCAGCCTTTGGAGCTGCAAGTAAACCAGAATTCGGTGATTTTCAAGCCAACGGAGCTCTTGCACTTTCGAAATGCTTAGGAAAACCGCCACGCCAAATTGCAGTAGCAATTGCTGATCAATTAAAACTCGACCCAGAATTTAATCAAATATGTAAACCAGCTGAAATCGCAGGGCCTGGATTCTTAAATATCACAATTAAACCTGAAGTATTAGCACAAGAGTTACAAATTCAACTCGCTGATCCGCGCCTAGGTGTTGCGCCTGTAGGCTCTGAAGGAAATGGTTTATCACCAGAAGTAATCGTTGATTTCTCAAGCCCCAATATTGCAAAAGAAATGCATGTTGGGCACCTGCGGTCTACAATTATTGGTGATTGCTTAGCAAGGGTTTTAGAATTTAGGGGCTATCAGGTGAAAAGACTAAACCATGTGGGCGATTGGGGCACACAGTTTGGCATGCTAATCACCCAGCTCAAAGAACTTGCACCAGAAGCATTAGATACAGCTGATGCAATCGATTTGGGAGATCTTGTTGCATTTTATCGGGGGGCAAAAGAACGCTTTGATAGTGATATTGAATTTCAGGCAATATCCCGCGAAGAAGTTGTTAAATTGCAAGCTGGTGATCCAACTTCGCTCAGGGCATGGGGATTACTTTGCGAGCAGTCTCGCAAAGAGTTCCAAAAAATTTATCATACGCTAAATATATCATTGCAAGAGCGCGGTGAATCATTTTATAATCCTTATCTGCAAGCAGTTGTTAGTGATCTAGCTCAAGCGGGCTTGCTGGTTATTGATGATGGTGCCGGCTGTGTATTCCTTGAAGGGATGCTCAGCAAAGAGGGCACTCCCCTACCACTAATTATCCAAAAGAGCGACGGCGGTTTTAATTATGCAACCACTGATCTTGCTGCAATTCGCTATCGATTTGATAAAGCTGGAGATGGCGCAAAAAGAATCATCTATGTAACTGATGCAGGCCAAGCAAACCACTTTGCAGCAGTATTTCAAGTGGCGAAACGAGCCGGCTGGATTCCGCCAGAGGCAAGCATTGAACATGTGCCATTTGGCTTGGTGCAGGGGGTTGATGGCAAAAAACTAAAAACCAGATCCGGTGAAACAGTTCGCTTAAAAGATCTCCTAGCAGAAGCAGTGGAGCACTGCAGCAATGATCTACGCAAGCGAATTAAAGAAGAAGATCGCAGCGAATCAGAGGATTTCGTGAAACAGGTATCAACAACTGTTGGGCTGGCTGCAGTTAAGTATGCAGATTTAAGTACTAATAGAATTACAAATTATCAGTTTAGCTTTGATCGGATGCTTGCTCTAAATGGCAACACAGCTCCCTATCTTCTATACGCGGTAGTAAGAATAAAGGGAATCGCAAGAAAAGGCGGTATTCTTAATACCAAGCAAACAGCCGATTTAATATTTGATCAGCCTCAAGAGTGGATCTTGGCGCGGCAACTATTACAGTTTGACCAGGTTATCCAAGATGTTGAGATCGAACTGCTTCCAAACCGGCTATGTAGCTATTTGTTTGAATTAAGCCAATCATTTAATCGCTTTTATGATCAAGTAACAGTATTAAAAGCAGAGGAGCCTGCCCGCAGCTCACGGCTTGCACTCTGCGGATTAACAGCCAAAGTTCTAGAGCTAGGCCTCAATCTATTGGGCATCGAAACCCTTGAGAGGATGTAGCTATTTAGATCAAAGGAATCGAAACCCCATTGATAATTTAAACGCGAGGGATGGCGGGGATGCCCGGCCTTAGTGAGGGGTCCAAAATGCAGCCAATTAATTTTTTCACTTTTTATTGTTTCATAAACATAAACCAAACTTTTTAAGAAATATTCCCTTAAAGTTATGCCCTCACCCCAGGCAAGCCACACAGCAGGCTCTGGGCTAGCGAGTATAAAATTAATGATTTGCATCTGATTATCTGAACATATTTGAGCATTTATATTAAGCGGCAATAGATTTATATGGGTGCAGCGCAGCGGGCATAAATTAAACATCACAAAGCCATCATAGCCATTATTTTTTGCAACCTTTTCCACTCTGGTGATTGTTGCATCCGCCCTATCTGCTGTTGCAATACTAGGGTTGAGCCCAATAATGCTCAACATCTTTTCACCACTTTTACCAAGCGCTATACGCTGCTTATTCGCTTGCTTATTTATATAAATATCAAACATGCTAGGCAGTATCAAACATGCTAGGCAGTGGGCTTTCCAGGTATTAGCTTGTTCATAGCAAACTTAAGTTCATCTTGGGAGATCCGTTTGGGCCGCCGCCAGCCCGGGCGGAAGTGGAAAACCTGCAGAGTTACAGCGCGCCATTAGAGGGTCGTAGGGGGATGTTGCGGCTCGACTTCAACGAAAATACAGTGGGGCCAAGCCCCAAGGTGGTGGCAGCAATCCGAGCAATACCTGCCAACCACTACGCCATCTATCCGGAATACAGCGAATTAAAAGCTGCTTTCTCCCGTTCGCTTCAATTGGCTCGCGAACAATTAGGCCTCTTCAATGGCGTTGATGCTGCTTTGCATGCCATTTGTCATGCCTACGGCAATCCGGGCGATGTTCTACTCACTACAAGCCCCACCTTCGGTTACTACAAACCCTGCGGTGAGATGCAGGGCATGCAAATTAAAGCGATCCCATACCAATTACCAGATTTTCAATTTCCCCTTAATGAGATTCGCTCAGCCTTGATGCAGTTGCGGCCGCGTTTGTTGTTGTTGTGCAATCCCAATAACCCCACCGGTACGCGGCTAGCACCTACTCACATCCTTGAATTAACAGCTGCTGCTCCTCAAACTTTAGTAGTGGTGGATGAACTTTATGAGGCCTTTACTGGCGATAGTTTACTTCCTATATTGTTAAATCAAGCAGGCAACTCTAATCCATTTAGTTCATACCCAAACTTAATAATTTTACGCTCGTTATCAAAAACTGCTGGTATCGCCGGATTACGTCTTGGCGTTGCATTAGCTGAGGCTGCAGTAATTGAACGTTTGAATCGTGTTACCGGCCCCTACGACATCAATAGTTTTGCTAGCACCGCTGCAATTGCAGCCTTAGGCGATCAAGCCTACGTTGATAGTTATGTGGAGGAGGTATTGCAGGCCAAAAAATGGTTGATACAACAGCTTTGCAAAGCCAAAGTGAAACACCATGGAGCCGGCGGCAATTATTTATTGATCTGGCCTAAGCAGGCGGCAGAATTTGTAGATCAAAAGTTAAGGGCACAAGGAATTCTCTGCCGCAACATGACCGGCAAAGCGCTAATCGAAGGTTCTTTACGGGTAAGTATTGGCACTAGGGAGCAGATGCAACTTTTCTGGCACGCCTTTGCTGCGATCGAAGGGCTGCAGGGAACCTCCACTTAAGCCCATAAAAATTGCCAGCAAACCAAGTTGCAGCGCTAAACAACAACCCACTGCCCGGCGTTGCTCCCAGAACAGTTTTGCCATCACCCCAAATGCGGAGGATGCATATTTTCAGGGCATCAGCTCAATTTTGGTTGTATCGCCGAGGGGTGGTGTGAGGGTGAGCACACCACCGGGTTTATTAACGGCCATTCCCTTCAAGGCTTCTAGGAAAGGTTTGCTGTCGCCTTGATCGCAATTCAGGGGTGCTTTAGAGCTGCGCAGATATTGCACTGGGATAACCCGGCGCGGATTTAATTCCCGCACTACAGCTGCTGCTTCCGATCCGGAATACACCTTGGCTCCACCGCCGATGCCAATAATCAACACATCAGGTCGACCCAGGAGAACTTTGTCTTCCGGTTTTAGCGTTGCCGCTGTACCCCCAAGGTGGGCAAATTCGAGCCCCCCTTGGCGCCAGCGCCAGATCACACCATTACCAAAACGACGGCCGCCCACCCGATCATGGGGGGCAGCAAATCCTTCAAAGCGAATGCCTGCCAATTTGTAAGAACCAGGGGTTGATAGAAAGCGGCCAGCTCCAACTTTTGCGCCTTCATCCCGCAAAAGGCTGCTAGCTAAAACCACATTGGCCGCTACTGCGGGCATAGTTAAACCCGCCGCACAACCCACCGGTTGATAAGGATTGAGCAGCACCGAGCTGCCTCCGCCTTGAATTAAAAGGGCGCTGTGGCCATAGCTAGTGATAGTTACCCCACCACCTGCACCAGCTACAGGTAACGCCAGCCCAAGGGCGGCGGCACCAAATAAAGCACCGAGCACTGGGCGAAACATAGGCATAAACAATTTGAATTGAAACTTAGCAGTGTTGAATCAATTAGTTCAGGCAGAAGCGCTAGCTAGGAAATTGGCTAGCAGTTGATGGCCCGCTTCTGTAAGCACACTTTCAGGATGAAATTGCACCCCTTGCAGCAAGGGATAACTGCGATGCCTAAGCCCCATCACCATGCCATCTTCTAGCCAAGCTGTTACTTCCAAACAATCAGGCAGGCTTTCACGTTCTGCGATCAAGGAGTGGTAACGGGTTGCCGTTAAAGGATTAGGCAAGCCAGCAAAAACCCCTTGCCCCCCGTGGCGTACCGCTGATGTTTTGCCATGCATTAATTCTGGCGCCCGCACCACTTTGCCGCCAAATACTTGGGCGATAG
>Ga0310091_100011_pt1 | contig 17257 bp, 24 predicted proteins | sample LakSupDCLTotalD7_FD_194435 | JGI IMG/M metagenome (GOLD analysis project Ga0310091, IMG submission 194435) | Enriched freshwater cyanobacterial communities from Lake Superior, Ontario, Canada - SU02.DCL.Total.D7 | ecosystem: Environmental > Aquatic > Freshwater > Lake | place: Canada: Ontario...
ACATCCCTAACACTGGCCCTGCGATGGCAATTTCCCGCGGCGACAAGGTGCGTATCAAGCGGCCTGAGTCTTACTGGTTCAACGAAGAAGGAACTGTTGCTTCCATAGACACCTCAGGCATCCGCTACCCAGTGGTGGTGCGCTTTGAAAAGGTGAATTACAACGGTTTCTCAGGCGTTGATGGCGGCATAAACACAAACAACTTCTCAGAAGCTGAGCTCGATCCTGCCTAAGGCGGGTGCCGGAACTTCCCGAGGTTGAAACTGTCCGCCGCGGCCTTGAGCAGCAGGTGGATGGCTTTGTGGTGCAAAGGGTATGTGTATTGCGCAGCCGCGCTGTAGCGGCCCCCAAAGGGGATCCAGATGGCTTTGCTGCGGCTCTTAGCGGTTGCCGCATCAACGATTGGCAGCGTCGCGGTAAATACTTAATGGCAAAGCTTTCAAAGGGGGGCAGCCCCGCCGGTGAGTTGGGCGCTCATCTGCGCATGACCGGGCAATTCCAATGGCTAAAAGAAGGGGAAAAACCGCCTTGCGCTCACACAAGGGTGCAGTTTTGGGGTCACCATGGCCCCCAGCAAGAAGCGCGCGAGCTGCGCTTTGTGGATCTACGCGCCTTTGGAGAATTGTGGTTTGTGCCTTTTGGGGCAGCCACAGAACAAGTAATTACAGGCTTGCAACGCCTTGGACCTGAACCTTTCAATTCCACTTTTAATGCCACCTACTTAAAGCAGCGCTTTAAAGGATCCAGCCGGCCCATCAAAAATGCCTTGCTAGATCAAGCAGTGGTGGCCGGGGTGGGAAATATATACGCAGATGAAAGCCTTTTTTTGGCTGGCATTCAACCTCATAATCCCAGTGGCACGCTTTCTTTAACTCAACTAAAAAAATTACACAGCTGCTTGCTAGAGGTGTTGCAGGCAAGTATTGGAGTTGGCGGCACCAGCTTCAGTGATTTTCGCGATCTAAAGGGCAATAACGGCAACTACGGAGGGGCGGCATGGGTGTACAGAAGAGGTGGTGAACCCTGCCGCAAATGTGGAACCCCCCTGCGGCGCGACAAACTGGGGGGCAGAAGCAGTCACTGGTGCCCCACATGTCAACAATGAAGTTTCAGCACTGAAGTGTCAGCACCGAATCCCAAAGAAGCCCTTATCAAAGTAATGGGGGCTATTCACAGCAGAGGCTGGTGTGATGGCACCGGTGGCAATTTTAGTTGCGTAATTCAACGGCAACCACTGCAATTATTGATGGCCCCCAGCGGTGTTGATAAAGGTAATTTATTGGCAACAGATTTGATTTGCGTAGATGAAAATAGCCAAGTGGTTGAAGGCGAAGGTAAGGCCAGCGCAGAAACATTGATGCACTTAGCGATTGTGAAACATTGCGGCGCTGGAGCTGTGCTCCATAGCCATTCGCAATCTGGCACTTTGTTATCACAATGGGCATTAGCCAAAGGTGAGCTGGAATTAAGCGATTTGGAAATGCTTAAAGGCTTAGAAGGCATCAAGAGTCATAGCAGCAGCGTATTAATTCCAATTTTGGCTAATGATCAAAATCTGGCCCGTTTAAGCGCTGCGGCAATTGCACCCCTGGCAACAGCACCTCAAGGAATATTAATTGCCGGCCACGGGCTATATGCCTGGGGGGTGGATTTATTTCATGCTAATCGGCATCTAGAAATCATTGAATTCCTTCTGGAGCAAAAGTGGCGCCAATTAATACTTCAAGGTTTAGGAATAAAAGCATGATTAGATTTAATAATTTAAAAGGTGTGGTTCTAGATATTGAAGGCACCACTTGCCCCCTAGATTTCGTTGTTAATAGTCTCTTTCCCTTTGCTCGCCAAGCGCTGCCCAGATTTGTTGCGGAGCATCGCCAAGATCCACAACTTTCAGCTTTGTGGGAGGAGGTGGAACAAGCAATAACAGCAGAAACAGCTACAGATGCACCTCAGGAAATTGCAGATTATTTGCAGTGGCTAATCGATCAAGACCGTAAATTCACGCCCCTTAAAGATCTACAGGGCTTGATCTGGCAGCAGGGCTACAACTCCGGCAGCCTCGTGGCACCTTTATTTGATGATGTGGTGAGTGCTTTAAAAACTTGGCACCAGCAAGGCTTAATACTTGCCGTGTATTCCTCTGGTTCTATCGCGGCGCAACAGCTTTTATATGGCAATAGTATCGCCGGTGATTTACGAGGTTTATTCACAAGTTGGTTTGATACCCGCCTAGGTTCAAAAGTAAATAGCCAAAGTTATATTGATTTAGCAAAACAACTTGCAATACCAGCAGCACAGCTTCTGTTTATCAGTGATGCCCCTGATGAATTAAAGGCAGCAAAAAATGCTGATCTCCAAGTATGCGGAAGCCAGCGGCCAGGAAATATTCAAATAATAAATGCAGATAGATATAAAACAATAAAAAAATTCAGCGATTTAGAATTAACTAACGCGCTGAATTGATTGGGTAATTAATATTTATTAAAAGCTTAAAATAAGCCTAATGTTAAAGATTTGTCGATTGGCAAACAAGCTCCAATTCCAAGATAGATGGTGAAAAACGTACCGAATAAGAAAGCTGCCATCGCTACAGGGCGGCGGAAAGGATTCTGGAATTTGTTGAAGCTTTCAATAAATGGAACCAGCATCAAACCAAGTGGAATCATGGTTTGCAGTGCGATGCCAAGCAATTTATTTGGTACAACTCTGAGAATCTGAAAAACTGGATAGAGATACCACTCAGGCAGGATTTCAAGGGGGGTGGCAAATGGATCTGCCTTGTCGCCAAGCATGGCTGGATCAAGCACTGCAAGGGCAACTATGCAGCCGATAGTGCCAAGAATTACAACCGGGAAAATATAAAGAAGATCATTTGGCCAGGCAGGCTCGCCGTAATAATTGTGGCCCATGCCTTTGGCTAATTTTGCCCTCAGCTTTGGATCGCTTAGATCTGGAGCCTTAAGAACGTGCATGGTAAAAAATTGGTGAAGTGAAACTTGAAGTACAGGAATCCTAGGAAATAACTAGCAACTTATAAGGGGCCTGAGATGCCTTGTTTACGAATCATTAGGAAGTGGGCGAGCATAAATACTGCAAGCAACCATGGCAACACAAAAGTGTGAAGGCTGTAGAAGCGAGTAAGCGTTGACTGCCCCACACTTTCGCCTCCCCGCAGGAGTTCCACCATGAAATCACCAACCACTGGCACCGCCGCCGGCACTCCGCTCACAATTTTTACAGCCCAATAACCAACTTGATCCCATGGCAGGGAATAGCCGGTTACACCAAAAGCAACAGTGATCACAGCCATCGTTACACCTGTAACCCAGGTGAGTTCACGAGGGCGCTTAAAGCCGCCGGTTAAATAAACTCTGAAAACGTGAAGTATCAGCATCAAAACCATCATGCTGGCGCTCCAGCGATGAACTGAGCGGATCAACCAACCGAAGCTCACATCAGTCATCAAATACTGAACTGAGGTGTAAGCCTCAACAACCGTTGGCTTGTAATAGAAGGTCATCGCAAATCCAGTGGCAAACTGGATCAGGAAGCACACCAAGGTGATACCACCAAGACAGTAAAAAATGTTTACATGAGGGGGGACATACTTTGATGTCATGTCGTCAACGATGTCTTGGATCTCCAGACGTTCGTTGAACCAGTCGTAGACGGGGGAAGGATTCGCCATGCAACGAAGGAGAGTTTGCCCGTTATCGGGTGTAAGTGAGAGTCTATAGACCGCCTTGATGCCGTTGTGACCCTCTTGCGCTCTCTGCTGCTGCGGTCATTAATACTGCGCACAGCTTTATGCCTCCTGCTTTGGTTCGGCTGCTGGTTTGCTGCAGCTGAGCCAAGCCAAGCCTTAAGCGATGAACAAGCACTAGTAGTAGATGTGTGGCGCCTGGTGAACGAAGCCTATGTAGACCCCGATTTTCAAGGGGTTCCCTGGCGCAAGTTGCGTCAAAAAGCGTTGGAAAAATCAATCCAAACCCGCGCCGATGCATACAACGCCATCGACGCAATGCTGGCCCCATTGCAAGATCCCTACACCCGTTTGCTGCGCCCGGAGGCCTACAGCCAACTGGAAGCAGCAACTAAAGGCAGTGTTAGCGGAGTTGGATTACAACTTGCCTTGCAGCCAGAAACGGGCCAGGTGGTTGTAATTGCTCCAGTTGAGGATTCACCGGCTGCGGATGCCGGCCTCGGGGATGGCACCCAAATTGTTTCGATTAATGGAGAAGCCACAACGCTGCTTGGCCTTGAAGGTAGCGCTGCTCTTTTAAGGGGTACCCCAGGCAGCACTGTGCACTTGGAGGTAATTAGCCCCAGCGGTGTAGCTCGCAGCCTTGATTTAGAGCGGCGCCCAGTGGATCTAAGGCCCGTGCGTAGCCGCCGAATTCGCGTCGGCGACCACACTTTGGGTTATTTACGTATTAGTCAGTTCAGCGAAACAGTCCCGGATGCCGTAGCAGAAGCTCTAACGGATCTGCAGGCCAAGGCAATTGAAGGCTTAGTGCTTGATCTACGCAATAACTCTGGTGGCCTTGTTACCGCTGGGCTAGCAGTGGCAGACGATCTGTTGGCGGGTTCAGTAATTGTGGAAACCCAAGATCGCAATGGCATCAGCGAGAGGCGCCAGGCAAACCCTGGCACCATTTACAACGGCCCGATGGTGACCTTGATCAACGGAGGCACTGCAAGCGCTAGTGAAATCCTGGCCGGCGCCCTGCAAGACGATCAACGCTCACCACTAATTGGAGCGCCAAGTTTCGGTAAAGGTGAAATCCAAACGATGATGGCCCTTGGTGATGGCAGTGGCCTTGCCATCACCGTGGCTCGTTATCTCACCCCCGATGGCCACCCAATTCAAGGGGTGGGGCTAAGCCCAAACCAGCTGTTATCAACCCCTGAACCCAAAGGCAGCAGCATGGGCAGCGATGAGGACCAATGGCTTCAGGCTGCAACAAGCCAACTGTTGCTTCAGCTCAACTAATGGCAAGACGCACGTATCACGATCCGCTCCACGGCGAAATTGTGCTCGATAGCGCCATACCAGCAGAAGCGATGGCGATGGCTCTAATCGAATCCGCCCCCTTCCAGCGGTTGCGCCGAATACGCCAATTAGGGCCTGCTTTTCTTACCTTCCATGGAGCGGAATCAAGCCGTTTCACCCATTCACTTGGGGTATTGCAACTGGCTCGCCGTGCTCTTAAACATCTTGAGCGCTTAACACCGGAACTTGAGCAATATCGAGCCTTGCTTTATGGAGCTGCCCTGCTCCACGACGTGGGCCACGCCCCCCTGAGCCATTCCGGTGAAGAGATGTTTGGGCTGCACCATGAAACCTGGTCTGCCCGATTAATCCTCGAGCAGCAAAGCCTGCGAGCACCTCTTGATAGTTGCGTAGCTGGCAATGCAGAAGCGGTAGCTCAACTTTTAGAAAAAGGAATTGCCCCCCATCCAGCTATTGCAGCCCTTGTTAGCAGCCAACTCGACTGCGATCGCCTCGACTACATCCGCCGCGATAGTTACAGCACCGGCACCGCCTACGGCCAGCTAGATCTCTCACGCCTAATCGGCGCATTAGTTATCGCCCCAGATGGCCAATTAGCAATTCATCCCCGCGGCCGCACAGCTGTTGAACATTATTTAGTAGTACGCAGCTTAATGTATGGGAGTGTTTACAATCATCGCATAAATATTGTTTGCAACTGGTTATTGCAGCAAATTATTGTGCAGGCAAGGCGGCTGAAGCCTGCAGAAATTTTTGCTGATTCAATAATGAGTAAATGGCTTTGGCATATCGATAGTATTAACAGTGATGAATATATCGCTAATGATGATTTGCGCACTGGATATCATTTAATGCGCTGGCGCGAAGAAGGGCCGGCACCATTGCAAGAACTTTGCCAACGCTTGCTGGAACGGCGCCTACTGCAAGCCACCGATGTGCGCCACCTAACAAATGCAGACCGCTTAGCTGCCCTTGCCCTTGCCCAAAGGCTGTCTACAAAATCGGGGTTGAACCCCGAAATATGTTGCGGCCTTAGGGAAAGACGCAGCACTGGCTATCGCCCCTATGTGGGGGGTTTAAGGCTATGGGATGGCGAACACTTACAGGCGCTTGAACAGGTGTCGCCCTTGGTTAACAGCCTTAGCCATCCCCAGGAATTAGCCTGGGTTTTGCATCCAAGGGAGGTGCGTGAGGAGTTTCGGCGTCAGTTGCCGGCAGCAAACCCTTTGCCCTGAGCACAGCACTCACATCATCAAAATCAAGCCAGCGGTGATGGGCGATTTTGCGCTGCTCTAACCAATGGCAGAGGGGTTCGCGAGCAAACACAAGATCGGCCACCTGGGCCATCCCCAGGTCTGTGATCGAGTCTCCAATAACCACGCTTAAACCTCCGCCATACCTTGAGATCACCTGCTGCTTTGCAACCAATTCGTCAGTGCTAAAAAACTCGCTATGAAATGCCAGCCCCTCTTCGGGATGACTTGTTACATGGGCTGCCACCAATTGCAGTAGCCGGTGCCGATGGGGTGCCATCACCTTTTCAACAAGCGGCGTAAGCCCAGCAGAAACAAGCACAAACGGCATCCTTGCAGCTTCCAATTCATCAAGAAAAGGTAAAAAACCAGGCCTTGGTTGAAATTGGCCCATATGGCTCACCATCTGCTCAAGATCATCTGGAGTTAGAGCTGTTGCTAGAAGCTCCATGCCCTGGCGCAAAGTGATTTCAAAGCAAAAAAGTTGCCTTTTAAGAGGAATCCACACCTGCGGGGCCACCGCCATTACCACTGCATCGAAAGTGTCCTCTGGGGTGATGGTGCCATCAAAATCGCAAAAAATAGTGGCAATTGGATTTGCCATAGATCAGAGGCAAGGGGTGGCACTAGCTTGAACTTTGCTGCAACACGCAGATGGTGGCGCGATTGATGGCAGCCAATTTTGAGGGATGGCCCCATAACCTTGAACTGGGTGCCTGGCAGCCTGGTGAATGCCCAAAAGAAAGCGTGCACAACGCCCTTGGCACGGAAATCCCTCCCGGGTTGATAGAACTGCATTGCAATGATTGGCCCCTTGATATTCCATTAATTAGGGCGATCCAACAACGCTTAAACAAGCAGGGCCTGATACTTAAACGCCTAACGACATCAGCTCCCACAACATTAGTGGCAGCGAAATCAATGGGGCTAAATTGTGAGATAGCCAGCGCTGATAGGCCTGATTTTCCTGTTCAAGAAGCAGAGCTAAAAGTGCATCAAGGCACCTTGAGAGCAGGGGATCATCTGGAAGTGGAAGGAAGTGTGTTGGTGCTTGGCGATGTGAATCCAGGCGCCAAAATAACTGCCACGAAACACATACTAATTTGGGGAAGATTGCGGGGAATCGCCCATGCGGGCTGCAGTGGCAATAAAGCCAGCCGAATTATCGCCTTACAATTGCGGCCGTTGCAATTGCGCATTGCTGATGCCGTTGCAAGAGGCCCAGAAGAATTACCAGCAGAGGGATATTGCGAACAGGCTGAATTAATAGATGGAGAAATAAGAATTAAATCTGCTGAACCAACTTTGCCAAGTTAGCGCTGGATAATGCCCAATCCCCCTAACAAACCCGCCACCGCCATAAAATATAAAGGTGATATGCGGCTAAATAACATAAAAGCACATACAATAAATGAAACAAGATAAGCTGGCCAATGATGATCAGCAGTGCGTAGAACCGTTAGGCCAACAGAAAAAAGTATGCCCAAAGTTATGGGGCCTAATCCACGCTCAAGTGCAACACGCAAAGGGGCATCCTTAAATTTGCTCCAGCTCAAAGCCGCTGCCACCATCAACAAGGTGGATGGCAACAAAACCGCCAGCTCAGCAGCCACACCGGTTGCTAACGCCCACCAAACCCCGTGGGGCCAACCAGCTCCTAAACCGAGCAGGCCAACAATCATGGAACTGGGGCCTGGGGCAGCTTCCGCCAGGGCATAGAGATCAGCAAATTGATTATTAGTAATCCAATGATAGGTATCAACTGATAGATGATGATATTCTTGGAGCAGTGTGTTACCACCACCAAGAGAAAAAAGTGATAAACCAAGGAAGGTTTTAATCACCTGCCAAAAAGTATCAAACCCGCTCATGATTTATCAAGAGTTGATGCTTTTGCTCTAGGCCAATAGATAGCAATCGCAACACTCCCACCCAATAACACAACAGGAATCAATTGGAAATGGGCAACCTGCAACGCTAAAAACGTGAGGAGTGCAAGCAAGATAGCGAGAGGATCTTTCCAGTATTCATGCAAGATTTTAAAACCCATAGAGAGGGCCATCCCAGCTGCTGCTGCAACCACGCCGGTGAGCACATAATCAACAGCTGGAAGTGAATGGCTTTTAAAGTAAAACAAGCCCAACAACATCAACAAACAAAACGGAACTATTAACATTCCTGCAATAGATGCAATCGCTCCAGCTAATCCGCGAAACAAAGCTCCTATATAAACAGCCATGTTTATCTGATTTGGCCCAGGAAATAAACGCGCCACAGTAAGGCCCGTAAGAAAAGCCTCATTGCTCATCCAGCGGCGCTGCTCCACAACAATGCGCTGGCTCCAAGCAGATAAGCCACCGCCAAAAGCAGAGAGTGCCACCTGCAACATGCCCACAAAAAGGGCCCTGCGGTTAGGGGGAGGAGCAAGCATCAATCGTGAATGAAATTGGGATCAGGCGCCAGTTCGCCCTGCTCATGGGAAGCAGGATCGAGCGGATCTGGAGGGCTGTATTTGCTGGCCTGCTGCCAATCAAAATTAAAAAATTCAACGCAGCGGGCAATCACCTCTGGAGCATCGGTTTCAATACCCAATTCACGCCGAATATCAAAAGCACTACGATCTATATTCATTGAACCAATCAGAGCGCTTTTAGTATCAATAATTATCATCTTAACATGTAGTTTTAAATGCTTTTGCCGGCGAATTTTTACACCAGCACCTTCCATAATTCTAAGGCTAGAAAATGTATCGTAAATATCCCAATCTGAAATGCCATGCTTGCCACCACAGAGAACTCTAACTTTCACCCCCCGATTTCTAGCAGTGAGCAAGCGCTCAAGAATAACTGAATCAACATATTTAGGGTGCTGCACCCAGATACGTTCCTTTGCGGCATCGATCACACGAGCCATTTGGCCCCGGCTGTGAAAACTACTCCAAACCAAACCAATAGATAAATCAGGAGAGAAGAAACTTCTCTGCCAATCAGCTTCAAAGCCAGCTATAACTTGATCGATCGCAACCTGTGCATAAGTAATAACCCCATAATCACGAGTTTCAGTAAAGTATTTATCAGAAAGGTTAAATGTAGAAATTAGAGCAGCAGTATTGTCAACAACTATTGATTTCTCATGGGTTACAGGGAAAGAATCGCTAGTCCAGGCTACGTGGATGCCGGAAGCCTTCAATCGTTCAAATGCAGCGTCGTTCCAGCGATCACCCCCGGATGTGTGGGGGTTGAGCATTACCCGAACAAGCACGCCACGGGCCTGAGCCTGCTGCAGTGCCGCCTCAACGGCCTCGGATTCAAGCTTGAACTGCTTAAGCCGCAATTCATGGCGGGCCTGGGCAATGAAATTAAGGACCGCTTCAACCCCGTCATTTGGCATAACCAGGAGGGTTTGCTGATGGCCCATGCTTGAAATGCCTGAATTCATCAAACAACCGTTCCGATTACTGCACCAAGCTTGCACAGGAAAACCAGGATCGGCTGTAATTTTGCAAGGTGCAATCAAACGGCCTTGAAATGGCTGTTTAAATTTCTTGACCGTTCATTCCCCGCGCACGATTCTTATTTGCTCAGGTAAGGGCGGGGTTGGCAAAACAACCCTCACCGCAAACCTTGGCATCGCCCTAGCCGCCCAGGGCATCAAAACAGCTGTGTTAGATGCAGATTTTGGTTTGCGCAATCTTGATTTATTACTAGGTTTAGAAAATAGAATTGTTTACACCGCCCAAGAAGTTCTGCAGGGCAATTGCCGCCTAGAGCAAGCGATGGTGAAACATAAGCTCGAACCCAATCTCGCCTTGCTTCCTGCTGGTAATCCACGAATGCTTGAATGGTTAAAGCCAGAAGATATGCAAAAAATTGTAGAACTAATTAAACCAACGTTCGACATAATTTTAATTGATGCACCCGCTGGTATTGAGGATGGGTTTAAGAATGCTGCCGCAGCGGCTGAGGAGGCAATTATAGTAACAACACCTGAAGTATCAGCAGTGCGAGATGCAGATAGGGTGATTGGTTTATTAAATACAAGGGGAGTAACCCCAATCCAACTAGTGCTTAATCGGGTAAGGCCAAAAATGATGGCGAATCAAGAGATGCTTGGGGTATCCGATGTAACCGATATTCTCGCACTTCCACTAATCGGCTTGATTTTAGAAGATGAGCAAGTAATAGTTAGCACAAACCGTGGAGAGCCTTTAACTCTTGGTGCAGGTAAATCACCAGCCGCTATTGCATATCGCAATATCGCAAAACGTCTGCAAGGTGAAATTATCCCCCTACCTGATCCCAGCCAGATGAATAAAGGAATACGGGCAAAAATACGGAAACTATTACAAACAAAAATCTTTTAAGGAAATGACAATACTTGATTTGATTGATAAATTGCTTGGCAGGCAGCCCGCGAGCGCAGCCACTGCAAAACAAAGGCTGCAACTTGTTTTAGCCCATGATCGTAGCGATCTAAATCCAGAACTTCTTCAAAGAATGCGGAAAGAAATTCTGGAGGTGGTTAGTAGATATGTGGAGCTGGATCTTGATGGTGGTGATGTAACGCTGGAAACAGAGGAGCGCACCACTGCGCTAGTGGCAAACCTACCGATCCGAAGAGTAAAGGAAAGCGCTCTACTGAGCCTTACCAAGAAAGACCCTGAGCTGGAACAGATAGAAAGCAGTGAGATATAATTTTTAAGTTGCCGGCTTAGCTCAGTGGTAGAGCAGCGCTTTTGTAAAGCGAAGGTCATCGGTTCAAATCCGTTAGCCGGCTTAAAGGTTACCTGCCCCTGCGGTGATGGTATTTTCCTAACACTAAGGCAATCAAAATAGCCACATATAACTGTCCTGCAAGTGTGATAGTTAAGGCCCCAACCTGACCTAGCACAACATTATCATTAACAAGACTGCTTACAAAAGTCGAAAAATACCCAAAATACACTTAGTTAGCTGAGAGTGCGCCTTATATCACAAGGTCTAGATTTCACAACCTGAACCCACAGCGAAAAGGAATATTATAAAGATAGAATAGCTGAGAAAGCATATGAAAAATGCCTCAAATCATCCTAATCAGCGGAAATGATCCAAACCACTCTGAAATGCTAGCTAAAGCAGTGGCAACTCACAACCAAGGCTCAACCCTAATAGACATAACAGGTGAATCTGAATTAAGAAGCGCAAGTAACTTTAGTTGCGTAGAAGAGTTGAACCGCCGATGGCCAGACCTGAAGCAAAAGGTAGCGCCATGGCTAAATCTACTAAAGCTTGAATATTTACTAAGCCAACAACCCCCCCTACTACCTGGCCTAGAGGATTGCCTAAGAGCACTTTTCCTGATTGATCAGATAAAAGAAAATATGAATAATGCAATAATATTACTTATGCCTCAGCCCGCTCAAGCCCAAAGATTCCTAATGGGAATAATTAACACTCCAGAATTAATTGAACAGATCTACAACCCCCTCATCGCAAGGGCTGAACAATTAAAAGAAAAATTAAACAGCATAGAGGCATTATTTAATTTTAAAATGCCGCAAAACATAAACCAGATAATGCCAGCAAACCTAAATAGCAAGCTGAAAGAACTATCAGAGCTACTGCAAGATCCCAGCAAGTGCGAATGCTACCTGCATGCAACAAATGAAAAAATGGCAAAAAAAGATATCACTCAATTCAATCTTTGCGGAATACAAGTTAAAAAACTATGGTTAAATTATTCGCTAATGAGTGAAGAATTAATTGAAATTAACCAAGAATTGAGCCCAAGCACAATATTGCATACAAATAGTTCAAATGAATTCGAATCCCAAAAAGATATATGGCTATCAGAGCAGTTGGCGAGCGAAACACCAGTTATCTACACAAAAGACTCGGAAGGCAATAGCATAGCAAGTATACTATTGCCATGCCTAGATAAGAAACAGCTTAATGTACAGAGATGTGGGAGCAAACTACAACTTAGCATTGGTTGCCTAAGAAGAACTTACCCACTCCCTAGCTTATTTAATGAATTATCACCGTGCGGAGCTAGATTAGTAGATCGGCGCTTAGAAGTACGCTTTCGCTGAGAGCGCCAACCACCTCGGTGTTTATCTTGCATGTTCCTATGGGTTGATAGATTGCTAAATTCAACCAATAATAAAGGAAGATCAGCAAGAAGAACAGCCAAAAGTGGATCAAGAAGTAGTAGCAAGCTCAACAGCAATGCTGCTGAGTGAGGAAACATAATTAAGTAAAAATTTCTACGATTATTAGATGCAATATCGCCAGATACTGCCGCACAATCAATTAAGCGATCTAAACGCTTGGCAGGTAAAACGATATCTGCCATTTCAATTGGTAGAGAAAAGATCCATCACTAACAGCTATCGCAATATCCGCTTCAGCAAATGCTTGCTAACAACACCTGAGTCAGAAACAATATAACCATCCAGAGGAACCATTCAACCTTTAACAATTAGTATCCTATCGCCACTACGCAAATCATTAAGCTGTTTTCAACCTAATTGAGGAGGCACTAATAAAAAAGTAGGCTCATTTTGCCAACTTTGCAACTCAACACACAACTCTTCTCCGTAATTAATAGTGCTAGATATTTGGCCCTGAAGCAACTGATTACTGTTATCCGACGCTATTTCAGTTGCAAAACCTCCATATTCACCAAGCACTAGTAAACTTGTTAACCCAAAAAGATCTAAAGTATCAACTAAAGTCCTGCGATTAGCAATATCTCGCTTCAAATTCAACAAAAAAGTAGGAATAAAGGAAGAAGCACTAGAAAGATTATGGGCAAAAATCATGTCTGCAAAAAGAAAGGATTTAAAAGAAACAATCCGCCAGCAATTAAAACTCTTAATAAAGCACCTCGATTCGATAAATTCTCGATTGCTAAACTGGAAATTGATTGAGAAGAATAATCAACATAATTAAATAAATTTTGAACCTCATCAAAATACTATTAAACGTAACTATTACTTAGCAAAACAATACATCCAGCATGGACATTAAGGCGAACAAAGTACACATGCGCGGAATCAGAAGCTGCAAATTCAAGGCTTTACTGCAATTTGCCATTAACGTAATATTGAATATTGAATATTGAATATTGAATAATCTCAATCTGCCAGGTAAGGCTGAGCGAACGACCCAAAGATAACTTGAAAGAGGAGAACAGATGCTGTCCCCAACCTCCAATATACTATTCATTTTGGTTTATAACGCAAAGCTAACGCCAATAGAAAGAATGGGGTGCCAGGCACTATTGGTAATGCCCAACCAAGAATTGCTAAGATCATCAACCAGTGAATTAAACGATCCCGCCAACTAGCAATATGATCCAGAGGTTTAATAAGTAATTGAGCAATTTCTGCTATCAAGTTTGGATCTAGGGGGTTATTACCATCTCCTATTACTAAACCTTGCCCTAAGCCCCAAAGCCGCAGTGGTAAATCTGGGTAAATTTCAACCAAGGACGCTTGAATTCCAAAAGCTTGATGCAACTGCAACGAAGGAGAAAATCTCAGCCTTAATCTACATGGGAGAGTATGAACTACCTCGAGATGAGTCATGGCCAAAGGTGTAAAGAAACCCTAAAAACTTTTAACTTAGTTTCATATTGCCAAGAATATTGTTGAGGATCATTGATCGCAGACCAGCTAGCTAAATCAGAACTATATCTCCTCGCAACAATTTTTTGAGATGTTTTAGCAAGGCGCTCGAAAATAATTTGTTGAAGCATAAAACCAGGATCAACCCTCAACAGTTACTTCAGTAACTTTTTCAACGGCAACACCATTAATTGATGAATTGGCGCGATCCTGAACCAGATCGGCACGAGCCTCAGCTACAAGATCGTTAAAGCTTTCCCCAAGCTCCGAAACATTATGAACAAAAGAAGTGGTAGCTTTCGATACCTTGTTAATAACAATTACTCCAACTTTTAAACCTCGTTTAGTTAGATCTCTTCCAGTATCAGCCATACCCCGGGATAATTTATCACCTCCGGTAACAGTAGCCACTACCGGAGCTAAAGCCATCAAACCGGCGCCGATGCCAAAAGCCACTAAAACTTCAAGTTCAAACATTTAGGAAAATAGATCTAATAATACTTTACCACGGATCAGGTTATAATGTGATTAAGAAACCATTATTTAAAATTCCGGCGCAGACCCATGGCGTGCTCCGGATTCAGCACTACTTGCCCAACAGGATGCGTCTAAAGCTAATCTCAGGCGATTCGGCTAAAGGAGCACTGATCTCAACGGAACTAGGGGCCAGGTGGCATCAAAAAAGCAATTCAATCATAATAGATTATCCACCAAAACTTAATACCCTAGCTGAAACCATTAGTGAATATGGCTGGTGGCTAATCTCGCTAACGCCAATTTCAAAAACTACTTCACAGAATCTACTTGAACAAATTAGTTTGGAAGTGGGGGCAAACTTAATTGGAGCTTCGCTGGGAGGGGCACTTGGCGGTTCCTTGGTATCGCTTCTTATTGGGCCGGTTGGCACATCAGTTGGATCATTTCTTGGCCTAGTAATTGGAGCAGTAGCGGCAACTGAAGGCTTGAATAAAATTCAAAATCAAAATAACCTGCAACCTAAATCAACTAATGCAAAAAAAAAGATTGCAAGCAGAGTGGCAGGCCGATTTGGAGAAGAGGCTGGTGCTATTGCCGGACTACGAATTGGTGGCTTAATCGCAGGGCCAATAGGGGCCGGAGCAGGGGCATTAATCGGTAGCTTGTTGTCAGCGCAACTTGGAGAAGATGCAGCACTGCAACAAACAAAACAATGGCGAAAGCCAATAACATGGCTAGAACAAACCGGCAAAGCTGCTGCTGGGGAAACTACAAGCCAAACATTGTTCGGATTTATTGGTGGAGCATTACTGAAAAGCCCTGGCAAGAAGGGAGGGGAAAAGCTTGGCCTTTATCTTGGTCGCCGAATAAATTGGCAAAACTTTAGTTTAATGCCAAATAATTTTGCTATGAATTGATCATTAAATTAGCCACAACCGAAAAAATCAAAGTGTAAAACATAAAAGAAGCTAACGCTTGAAACATTACAGTTTTCCGCATTCGAGAAGATTCAATATTTACATCGCTCATCGCGAAAGTGAGTGCTACTGCATTCGCAACATAGATAAAATCAGTAAACGAGGGGGTGTCTCTACCTGGGAAAATCAACTCTTGAGAGCCTTGATCAATAGATTCATCCACGTGCTCATTACCTCTATAATACAATTTCGCGTAATAGGTAGCAAATGATAATTGCAACTCAAGCCAACATAATATAACTCCAAAAAAATAAAGCAGCAACTGAAAAACTTTCGTATCAGACTTCACGGAATTCATATCATGAATAGACAAACCAAGAAAAACTAGCCCCACAAAAAGAACCAACAATGATCGTTTTAATAGGCGATCTTTTCTTAAATCAGCAGATAAGAACAAATCTCTTGTATCTGACGAAGATAAACGCAAACCATAGGGCAAAACAAATGCTAAGTCTGTGATTAATGCGCCAATGAAAGCTCCCGATATCCAATAATCCACTGCGAAAATAGCAAGTATCAAGCCCGATGCTGCGCCAAAAAATAAAGCTCTCCGCGGACGCCGCGGTTCAAGAAACGGAGATTCCTGATAAATCTGGCTCGATTTACTCAAGAGCAATCACCTTCCAACTAGATCGCTGCCCCTGCTGATCCAACCTGCGAAAACGAAGCCCATAACGTTCAAAATAAACACCGTGATGATCATGTTGACGAGCGGAAATTCTTCGCAATCCCAACAAGCTTGCCAATTCACCAGATTCCAGACGAATAGAGCGATCAGCACATAGTATTAATAAATCCAAACGCTCGCGCAATAAACGCAATTGAGCGAATTGATTTGCATCTTCCCACGCTGCTGCAGGTTCTGCCGACGCGGGTTTCATCTCCAATACAGTTAATGAACTAACGTTATCGTTTATAGAAGCCCGATTCCTTAAATTATCAATGTCACTACGGTTCACGTAAGTGCGTAAACCTTTATGAACGGTTTGTAGCTTTTCTTGGCGTAATAATAAAAGCAATTCGGATCGCTCCAAGCCGAGCTCTTCCTCAAGTTCCCTTAATGAAATTAGGCTTGGAACGTTTGTCATTGAAAATACCAAAAAGAATAAGGAAAGAAATTAATCAATCGATATCGTTTCATTTCCTTCAAAAGGTGGAGATTCAATAACCACTCTACCTAATTTGCGGTAGAGCTCATCACGCCATATAAATAATGGTTCGAACACAGCTTGATCTGCTATTCCCATCACCCCACGGGAAGCCAGTTGAATTCCAGCAACCACAGGGAAGCGCAAAAGATATAACTGTGCAGCAACTGCGATATCAGCAAGGCTGGGTTGATCGCCTACCAGGTAGGGCTGAGCGGCCAAAATCAGCATTAAATGCTCAAGGCTGGCAATTAAACCCTGGCGTTCTGGATGTAAAAACAAACCAACACCACTCATCCAGGCTGCTGGCACTGCACCCACCAAGCTTTTAAAAGAATCAGGCATTCTTTCCGGCAGCAGCGCAGCTCTAAGCGATGCATCCTCCACAGCTCCCTGCACAAGGGCTAATCGGGCGGCAGCGGCTAAAGAAGTGTCTGCCCAATCTTCCAGCAGCAGCACCTGAGCCCTTTGCACTGGATCTAATGGCAATAAAGGAATGGAGGGATGGCTTAATTCAAGTTGAAGGGAAATAGCAGTGGAATCAGCAATCCATTCACTACCGTTTTGCAGCACAGGCACCTGCCTTTGGCCGCTCATGCGAAATAATTCCCATTGCCCGATACCAGGCAACACCTCTACCACCTTGTATTTGATAGCTTTTGCAGCGAGCACCAGGCGCACCTTCTCGCAAAAAGAGGAATGACGGAACTGATAAAGCTGCATCGATGCTCAAAAGTGTGTATGTATCCATCATGCTCGAGCCGATGGATTAACGGAGC
>Ga0310091_100016_pt1 | contig 15156 bp, 14 predicted proteins | sample LakSupDCLTotalD7_FD_194435 | JGI IMG/M metagenome (GOLD analysis project Ga0310091, IMG submission 194435) | Enriched freshwater cyanobacterial communities from Lake Superior, Ontario, Canada - SU02.DCL.Total.D7 | ecosystem: Environmental > Aquatic > Freshwater > Lake | place: Canada: Ontario...
ATTCGCAACGATCGTTTGTTAACCCGTATTGAGATTCCATCTAATTTAAGCTCCCGCACCAAAATTGGTCTGCCTGTGTGGTTGAGGGATACCAGCGGAACAAAAGTTTTAGCCAAGGGCCGGATTAGTTTCGTAAGCCCAATTGTGAATACCGCTAGTCAGGGTTTATTGGCAAAAGCTGAATTTATAAATCCTCAAGGGAGATTGCGCAGTGGCGAGCGGGTGCGTACCCAGGTTGAATTCGGCTCACAACAGCAATTAGCGGTACCTTTTTCAGCTGTTATACAAACAGCGGGTCAAAGTTTTGTTTATGTGTTGGGAAGTGCAAAGCAATTACCAATTGAGCTTAGGAATAAACTTGAAATTCCGGCAGACGCATCGGTTGCGATAAAGTTGCCTGTGCGCTTGGGGGCTTTGCAAAATAATTGTTATCCAGTGCAGGGAGGAATAAAGCTTGGCGACAGATTAATTGCAAGTAATATCCTGAATTTGCGTAATGGCACTGCAGTAAAAGCTCGCGCGAATCGTCAAGGAATAGCGTTGTGCTCATCTGCCCGTTGACATTGAATCAGCGCTTAGGTATGGTAGTTAAATATCGTATACCCACTTCGCTATTTATTGCATGAAATTTGCAAATAGTTGTTGGGGCCTGGCCCTTTTATTGGGAATAGTTGGTTGTGGAGTGCCAAAGCCCGTTGCGCAGTCGGCGCCCAAATTTAAATTTCTATATCCAGCTAGCAGTATCTTTAATGATCAAGCAACCTACCAAAGCACTTTAGAATCTATTAGCAATGTTCCTTTGGCTGCAGAGATAAGCGGAAGAATTGTTGCGATGCCGATGCGAGAAGGTCAAAGAGTTCAAAAGGGAACCCCACTTTTTAGCCTTGATCAAATTCAGCAAAGGGCTGCAGTTGATGCTTCCTTGGCCGAAGCTAGAAAGGATTTGGTTAACGCAGAGCGTTATATTTTTCTAAATAACCAGGGAGCAGTATCTACTAAAGATCGCGATTACTATATAACCGCTGCTATCCAAAGCGCCGATCAAGCAAGATCGAATAAAGCCACTCTTGGCTATAAAAATGTTGTTTCTCCTATCGCTGGAATGGTTGGTAATATCAATCACAAGCTTGGTTCAGTTGTGAATGCTGGTGAATCAATAGTAAATATTGTTGATAATAGCCGCCTATGGTTGAGGCTTGATATTCCAGGCGAACTCACCTATCGATTAAAGTTAGGCATGCCTGTTCAGCTGCAGATCCCAAATAATTCCAATTCCAATGTTAATGGAGCTTTAACTTTTATTGCACCTGCATTGGATAGGCAGACACAAACTCTTTTAGTGAAAGCCACATTTGACAACTCCAGCGGCCAGCTTCGAAATAATCAAAGAGTTAGCGCAAAGTTGCTATTTAATTCTGTTGAGAGCTTATCTATTCCCGAGGCTTCAGTATTTCTTCAAGCAGGTCAAACGTTTGTGTTTATAGCTGTTCCACCTGAGCAAGCTAAGCGCATGCTAGGTCGGCCGTTAAGTAAGGAGGCGGTATCTGGATCTTTGGTGGCATTGCAAGTTCCAGTTGAACTTGGCACTTTAGAAAATGGTGTTTTCCCAGTAAAGAAAGGGTTAACTAAATTCAATCGCTTGGTATTAGGTAATCTTGCTCAAATAACTAGTGGCAATGTGGTGGCATCAAAATGAGCCTTTCTGATACCTTTATTCGCCGCCCTGTTCTTAGCACCGTTTGTAGCATATTAATTTTGATAGCTGGTCTTATTTGCTTGCCGTTGTTGCCAATTGAAAATCTACCTAATATTGCACCGCCTACTATTCAAGTTACTGCTAATCTTCCTGGCGCTGATGCAACTACTGTTGAAAGTGCTGTTACTGGTCCCTTGGAGGAGCAGATTAATGGCGCTCCTGGTATGGACTATATTACTTCAAATAGCACAAGTGAAGGTGTTAGTCAGATAAATATTTATTTCAAGCCAGAAACAAATCCTGATATCGATCAAGTTAACGTATTGAACCGCGTTCAAACTGCTAGCGCTCAGTTGCCCGAGCAGGTAAATGCCCAGGGTGTTACGGTTCAACAAACTGCAAGTAGTTATTTACTTGTTTATAATCTAACCTCAACTGAAGGTCAGTTTGATCGTAATTATTTAAACGGTCTCTATCAATTAAATCTGGCTTATCCCCTTGCTCGAGCCCAGGGTGTTGGACAGGTTAATGTTTTCGGAAGCAGTAATCCAGCTTACAGGCTATGGGTTGATCCACTGAAATTAGCTCGTTTTAATCTAACGGTTTTAGATGTTACTAATGCATTAAAATCTCAAAATCAAATCGTTATTGGTGGTTTTATTGGTGGCCCCCCTTCAACTGCTTCAAATCGATCCACATTTCCTATCCTGGTTGAAGGAAATTTAAAAACCGTCGAAGATTTTGAAAACTTGATTCTGAGTACTGGTCCGAGCGGTTCGGATACAGCTAAAGGACCAGATGGCAGCTTGATAAAGCTTAGTGATGTTGGTAGAGCTGAATACGCATTTCAAAATTTCTTTCAGTCTGCTGAAAATGTTTTAACAGGTAATCCTTGTATTGGATTTGGTGTGATTCAGTTGCCAGGCACCAACGCAATATCAACGGCTAAGGCTGTTGACCAAGTGCTTGCTGATTTCAGTTCAACCTTACCTCCAGGGGTCTTATTGGAGAAGGTATTTGATCAAACTGATTTTATTAATGCATCTATATATGGTGCGCTCGATGCTCTTCGTGATGCGATTGTATTAGTGCTTTTGATTATCTTTCTTTTCCTCCAAGACTGGAAGGCAACAATGGTGCCAGCTTTGGCACTACCAATTGCACTTTTAGGCGCGATGATTTTTGTAAAAGCATTTGGTTTCTCAATTAATGAACTTACTCTTTTAGGTATTATCCTTGCAACAGGCTTGGTAGTTGATGATGCAATTGTTGTTGTAGAGGCGGTTTCAGCTAAAATTGAAGCTGGAGATAAGCCTTTTGCTGCAGCTTCTAATGCAATGAAGGAATTAACGGGAGCTATTATGGCCACAGCTTTAGTGTTGATGGCTGTATTCGTTCCGGTTACTTTTTTCCCAGGCGCAACCGGTGTTATCTACCGCCAATTTGCCCTCACAATTGTTTTCGCAATTATTGTTAGCACCTTTAACGCAATAACAGGAAAGCCGCTGCAATCGGCACTTTTATTGGGTGGTGGTAAGACAAATCCAAGCGGTTGGCATTGGATTGTAATTGCAGGTTTGTTTGGTGCTGGCTATGGCTATTTATTTGGTGGTTGGATTTGGAGCCTTGGATTTGGCTTGTCTGGGGCAGTTGTTGGTGGGTTCCTCCAACCTATTTTTCGAACATTTAATCGTTTCTTTGAGGGCTTGCAAAGGGGATATAGCTCACTTCTCAGTAAGGCGATTCGTCTGCGTAAAATATTAATTGCATTTTCGCTTGGCGGAATTATCTTAACCGGCTTCGCTTTTGTTGCTATTCCCACAGGATTTGTACCCACTGAGGATCAAGGTTATGGCTTAGGGATTATTCAGTTACCGCCTCAGGCATCTATTGAGGCCACAATGGAAATAGCAGCTAGTGTAAGAAAAGTTGTGGCGAGTGAGCCAGATGTTATCAGTGGTGAAGTTGTTGGTGGTGCTGGTTTTAATGGTGGCTCCTTAAACCAAGGCTTGTTCTTCTTTGGTTTAAAGCCAATCGAAGAGCGCACTAGTGCTGATCAATCAGCAGGGGCGATCATCCGCCGTATGAATAAGAAATTTCGTGAAATTCCTGGAGCACTTATTTTAGCCCAACCCCCCGCGGCTGTTCCGGGATTTAGCGCTCAAGGTGGTGTTTCTTTTCAATTTAACGACTTAAGTAACGGTGGATATTCTTTTACAGATCTTAGTAAGTTATCTGGGCAACTTATTCGTCGTTCTTTGGCAACAGGCGATTATTTTAATCTTTATACTCAATTTATTAGTAATGCTCCGGCTTGGAGGCTGGAGCCTGATCGGGATCGTATGGCTTCCATGGATGTGGATTTTGGCTCTGCGATGCAGGTTTTGGGAGCCCTTAATGGTGGTGTGTTTGTTAATCAAACCTATGAAGATGGTCAATATCGACAGGTTTACGTGCAGGCTGAAGGAAGTAAACGTGCAGTTGTTCAGGATCTAAATAATCTGTATGTTCCCAATTCTTCTGGCGAACAGGTGCCACTTAGTAACTTATTTAGGATTAAGCTTGATAGCTCCCCACCAATAATAAGCCATTACAATCTATATCGTTCTGTTTTAATTCAAGGAGTTGAGGCAATTGGCAAGAGTAGTGGCCAAGCTATAGATACATTATCTAACAACTTTAGGCAACTTAACTTTAGTAATATTGGTTCTGCTTGGTCTTCTTTAAGTAGATCAGAGGTTGCGGCTGGCTCACTAGCGGCTCTAGTTTTTGCCCTTGGCATTGTTGTTGTATTTCTTGTGTTATCTGCTCAATACGGAAGCTATTTAGACCCACTGGTAATTTTAATGACAGTACCTTTGGCTATGTTGGGGGCATTAATATTTCTTGTGATGATGGGGCAAGTTAATAACGTATATGCCCAGGTTGGTTTGGTTACCTTGATCGGTTTAGCGGCAAAGAATGGCATTTTAATTGTTGATCTTGCTAACCAACGAATGCAATCTGGTTTGGATGCCATCGAGGCTGTTCAAGGGGCTGCTGAATCAAGGCTAAGGCCTATCTTAATGACAGCTTCCGCAGCTCTTTCCGGTTTTTTCCCCTTGGTAGTTGCCTCTGGTGCCGGCGCCTTAAGCCAGCGTTCCGTTGGTTCTGTGATCTTTGGGGGGCTATTGGTTGCAACAGTGATGAGTTTATTTATCGTGCCAGCGTTTTATGTATTTATTAAAAATCTTGAATCCCGCTGGTTTCCTGTTTCAACATAATGCCTCTACCTCCTCCCCCTGGGTACAAGTTCCCGCAGCAATCAAAGATTGACAAACGCCGTATTTTATTGTCTTGTTTCATATTTACTTTTTTAGCCGCAGTACTTTTTCTTTTGTTTCAACGAGCAAACCGTCTGCCTGGTTCAGTGGAGCAGCCGATAGCAATTCATTCTTTTCTGCTTGTAGTTTTAGGTGCTGGAGCTTGCGGTTTTTGGGGTGAATCTATGCGCCAGCTCTCATTGATATCCAGATCAGATGATTCTGCTGAATAACTTATTTTGTTCAATCAACAATTTAACAACCGTTATGTAATTACTGTTGGTTTATCCATTCCGGTGCCAAGGCGTATTCCAGCCAGGCTGTCGGCTGCGTTAATCATTGCTCCGAGAGCAACTTGTGGTTCTTCTTGTAAATTCCCAGCCTGGGAAACATAGCGCTCTACATAGAGTCGCAATGTTGCTCCTTGGGTGCCAGTGCCCGAAAGCCGTAAAATTACTCTGCTCCCATCTTCTATTAACAACCTCAATCCCTGCTGTTCAGTGAGTGATCCATCAACAGGATCTGTGTAACTAAAATCGTCTGCTAAAGCAATTTTGCTGTTAGCAAATTGCTCGCCTTTAAGACTGGTTAGGCGGCTTTTCAGCTTGTTGTATAGGCTGTGGGCGCGATCGCTATCCACGCCCTCATAATCGTGGCGTGAATAGTAGTGGCGGCCATAATGATTCCAATGCTCATTCATTATTTCTTTTACTGTGCACTTGCGCGTTGCTAATATAGTTAACCAGAATAATACCGCCCAAAGCCCATCTTTTTCGCGGATATGATTACTTCCAGTGCCAAAGCTTTCTTCTCCGCATATTGTTATTTCAGCTGAATCAAGCAGATTGCCAAAGAATTTCCAACCTGTTGGGGTTTCAAAGCATTTAATACCTAGTTGTTTTGCCACCAGATCAACTGCTGCGCTGGTTGGCATGGAGCGGGCGACCCCCGCCAATCCATCTTCATAGCCTTTTGCTAAAGTTGCATTGGCAGTTATTACTGCCAAACTATCACTTGGATTAACAAAACAACGTTGTCCCAGGATCATGTTGCGATCTCCATCACCATCGCAAGCTGCGCCAAATCGATAGTTATCCCCCTCTAAAAGCAAGGTGGCAAGTTTATTAGCGTAGGTGAGATTTGGATCTGGATGTCCGCCACCAAAATCTTCAAGTGGTATGCCATTGCGCACAGAGCCAGAGGGTGCCCCCAGGCGCTGTTCAAGTAATTGCACCGCATAGGGTCCTGTAACTGCGTGCATTGCATCAAATGCAAGCGGCCAATCTGATTTAAGTAGATCGCCTAATAAATCAAAATCAAATAAATTCTCCATTAAGTTAAGGTAGTCTGTAACTCCATCTATAACTTCAATATCAAGTTCTTCGAATTTGTATACTCCAATTTTATCTAGTGTGATCTCTGGCAAATTTTTATAGCTGTAGCTGTTTAAGGTTTTGCTGCATTCGAAAATTTCGTTTGTTAGCGATTCTGGTGCTGGCCCCCCATTGGCCCCGTTTAGCTTTACCCCAAAATCTCCATCAGGGCCGCCGGAATTGTGGCTAGCACTCAAGATGATGCCGCCTATTGCTTTTTTTTCTCTTATTAAATGAGAAGCTGCCGGTGTGCTGAGAATTCCATCTGTTGTGAGTATTAATTTGGCAAGGCCATGGCTGGCTGCAATTCCAGCGATCACCTGTATTGCTTTCCTGTTCCCATAACGTCCGTCGCCCCCCACTACAAGGGTGCCCCCTTGAACCCCTGGCAGCACCTGCAGAATCGCTTCAATAAAGCTTTCGAGGTAGTGGGTTTGGCTGAAATGTTTGGTGCTTTTGCGAAGGCCTGAGGTGCCCGGTTTTTGGTCTTGAAATGGCTGGCTGAGCTGGATCCTTTGAATTGTGGGATTGGAGGATGTGGTCACCGTGATTCATTAGCTCATCACAACCTATAGCTAGGTGCTTTAAGACTTGGCTATTCTGTAGGAAATAGTTGCTGATTTGTTGCGAACATCTAGAATGGAGCTTAGATTAGATCACTTTAAAATGCTATACAAAAGAAAGTTACAGGTTCCAGCCGCATTTATTGTGTTCACGTTACAGGCTTGTTCGTTATTGTTTGTTCCTTTGCGTGCAGATGCCGAATTGCTTTATCCGCAGGCGATCCTGAAAGCTAAAGAGGCAGCAGACGCTGTATTAGGTAGCACAGGCACTGAAGGCTGTTTGCAAGGCAAATTAATGAATGCAATGGTTGCATTTTCTTATAGTTGCGATGCGGCAGGTAAGAAAAATAATGTTTGCAATTTTGCAGATAATTTTATTATGGCTAGTGTGCTTCCTTTAGCTCAGATGGATGATGCATCTCAGCAGTTCCTGAAACTCAGCGCTTTTTAACCCCTGCGGGTAATTCGCTCGGTGATTCGGTTTTATTTGATTCTCTTTTAATGCAAAGAGCTAATAAATCGGTTGCTTTATTCAATAAGAATTCTTTCCGATCAAAATCATTAGTGGCTGCTACTTTTGCTTTTGAAGCTATTGTGAAAGCAGTATCTTTGCAAATTGCTGTTGCAAATGGTCGATCCAATAATTTATCTGCCAAGACTCTTGCTGTTAGGCAACCAGCTTCTTGGTTGCGTTGGGCGCATTCCACAACTGCGTCAAAGGTTGGTTTTAGATCTGTTTTGCTGAGGGGTGCCAGTTCCTCTTCTAATTGTTTTGAGGTTTGGCGTTGTTGTGCCGTTGAAGGAGTTGCGCTTAAACCAACCAGGGCTAATCCAATCAGCAGGAGCGATCTCATTTCGATGGTTTGGAGTTTGTAATTGAACTAACTCTGCCACAGAAGCGGATGGATTTTTCTATTTTTCTCTCTAGTTTTGGCGAAACTCCAAGAATTGCTCCTCCCCAGAGGCGCTCCATTTCGCGAGTGAAATGTCTTGCTAATTCAGCTGAGTGAAGAATTACCAAGGTCTCATCATTGCTGTAGGCGGCGCTGGGGCTCCAATTGAAGGAGCCGCTAATTACCATTCTTTCATCAATAATTGCTACTTTATGATGAAGTTTATCTCCAGTGGCAAGTTTAGGAATACCAACAGCATTAGTTGGTTTTTGCCAGGGTTTATTGTTTGCCTCGGTTTTGCAGTTTTTTCCTGCGAGAGTTATACCCATAATATCTAGTAATTCTGAATAGCTACGGCTGGCAAAACCGGGATCTACCAAAGCGCGCAATTTAACTCCAGCTTTCACGCGCTCCTCTAAAATTCCGGTAAGTTCTTGTGCTGAAAATACAAATAGTGCAAGATCAATCTTTTGTTTTGCGCTCGCAAGTGTTTCCCGGATTAAATTTATTCCATTCTCTGGGCTATTGCGTTTATGCGGTGCAAATAATACCTGCACCCTTGTATCTCCCACCATTGCTTCTTGAAGTGTTGCTTCCTGCTTGCTGAGGCTAAATTGATCGCTCCACAACTTTTCAAATTCTTTTTTAAATATTTCGGCAATTGTTGGATTATTTATGCGTATCAGATGGTTTACATTGCCTCTTGTTTTTGGCGATCCTGCATCACCATGGATATCTGAATTACTAAAATTTGCAGATCCAAAAATCACTTGCTTTTGATCAATCACTATGAATTTATGATGCATAAGCCCACTTCCTTTGCTGCCATCAGCGGTGTCGTCTTTTATGGGCACGCTTGCGGTTTCTAGGATGGCAATAGCATCACCGTTATGGCGTTCGGATGCTGTGAGCAGTCCGTCATTGTTTGTATCCGCTAGAGCAGCTAGTTGCAGCAGTCTTTGTTGTTGATGGGGCGGCAGGCCGGCGGCATGTATTTTGCTCCATGCTTTGCGGTACTGATTCTCAACTACCACCTTCACTATTACCCCTGTTTTGTGTTTTGCAGCAAGTGCAACCGCCACCTTTGGCAGGGATAATTCTTGCACCGCCAAAAGAATTTCGTGCTCAGCTCCATTGATGCTTTCTATAATTAAGGCTTCAAGATTTTCTCCCGGGCGTTGTTTGCCATTGATAGGACTTTGATAATCCTTTGTGCTTAGCTGATTAAAGCGCAACTCTATATCTTTAGGCAGTGCTATTTGCTCAGTTTGATTTGGCTGATAGCTTGCTGTTGCACTGCAGCCTACACAAGCAATGCCAACAAAAATGCTCGTTACTATTTTGTGGATACTGTTGCTACTTGTTTGAATAATGCCCAAAGCATAAATTGCCTCTAAGAGCAGTGTTCCACGTTTTTGAGTGGTGTTGCTTTATTGAATTTTCATGAGTTAACTGTGCTCTGGCATCTCTGCAAAGCGCAGCATTAACGCAAACCACAGGCAACTGAGTAATAAAATTAAACCAACACCTGCTCCAATGCCAGCTTGTTTCATTACCAATGCAACTGCCAGTGGCAGGCCAAGGGAACCGGCTACAGGCACCACCAAAACTAAAAAGCGTTTTACTCCCACCAACTAAAACCACTCAGATTTTGCTTGCTCCGGGGTATTGCTGTTGTCTTCAGGTGTGGTGCGTTCAAATTCAAGGGTGATGTTGCGGGTTTGTTCTCCATCAGCCGCCACAGCCTTAATTGGATAAAGCTGCTGACCATCTCGGAATGGTACTTGCAGCCTAAAGGTACCATCCGCAGATAAAGGAACTATTTCGCCGCCAATTGAAAGAGTAGCAGCAGGATCTGTAGCTCCATAAACAATCAACTCAGCATCTGCTACGAGCCAAAAAGAGCGTTTCCGCGGTGCAACTCCGCCAATACCGCTCTCATTTATGCCACTGGCCCAACGGCCAATGCCGGAATCGTTCAAGCCATGGTTTGAAGCGTTGCTGTTGTCTATTTCATGGAAGGCTTCTGAGCCCCTTCCAAGCCGGCGCCAGCGTACGGTTGCATTTTGGTACAGGCGTTCGTGCAAACTGCTGTCTCCAGACTCAACTGGTGCAGGAAGGGTTGTAGGTGCGGGAAGGGTTGTAGGTGCGGCATCCAGGGTAAAGGGTACAAATTGATCAAGAATTTGTTCGCTTGGATGTAAGGCTGGCACCCGGGCAACAGCCGAAAAAGCTAATGAAATCCAGCCTCCATCAGTTTTGCGATATCCCAGTTCAACGCGGTAATCGCGGTCGCTGAGCGGTACAGGTAGGTACCACTCGGTTGCATTGCTATCCACAACTACCTCTTGAAGGGTGTGGGGGTGGCTGGCACCAGTTTGTAAGCCCGTTACGTCTGAAACCCGCAAACATAGTTGGCGTGCTCCAGCCGCAGCGGCTGCCTTACGGCTTTCGCCTGAAATATCCCAAAACACATAAGCCCACTGTGGATCTCTTGGTAAAAACACCAATCTTGTTTCAGCTGGTGGTGGGGGAGTATCGCCAAAACTGGTTTCCATCTCAGCTAATGAAATAGCTGTTTCAAGGCGGGTGCGTCCGGTGCTGAATTCCTGCTGTTGGCTGATGGAATCCAGGAGCTCCTCCTTGGATTTACGGCTGTATAAACCAACACCTAAATCGCTAGCCACTTTACGCAATTGGCGCAATGTGAGACGGGCTAAAGACGAAAAGGTTTGATTTGCCATAATCTAAAGATTTGGTTTGGAAACACTTTGGCTTTAGTTACGTAAATCCACAACTGGGTATGGGGTGTTGGTCAGCAATTGCTGATTCTTAAATTATGGATAAATGCCCTTAACCTTTGCCCTCACTAGCGGCCGATGCTTCGGTATGGCACTTTGGCCAGGAAGTTCTCCGAGATCTCACCTGCAGCAGTAGATGTGCGAAGAGCTGGCAAGGAGCGTACCCATGGCATGTAGTCCTCTGGGTAACCGCCGCGCTTTTGACGCGCCCGGGCAGGCAGAGCGCGGGCTTTGCCGGTGTAAACGATCTGAGGAAAGCCAAAGATCTTGCGGTAGTAAGCGTCGTAGCGCGGGCTTGTGATGTTGAAAGGGGTTTCACCCAATTCACGGGAGCCCACAACGCGGTTGCGTTGATATGGCACCGTATCGAATCCAAAAGCATCTAGGTATTCGTCGCTGTTGATGAGGTCGTCAACCATGCCCACGACGCCTCGGGTCATGATCACTGCGGCCCAGGCAATTTCTTCGCTCTTACCGTGGGTGCTTCTGCCCAGCAATTTTTCCACAAGGTGGCGAACCACTTTGTAATTGCTATTTAAGTTGTAGAAGCTGCGGTTAAAGGTGTCTGAAAGGCAAAGGGAGCGAACAAAGTCGCGAACAGTGATTTGGCCATTGCGCAGCTGGCTTTCAAGGAAACGATCGCGATCCACCTTGAAGGCGTGAAAAAAGATTTGGCGATAGGCGGCTTCGATCACGAAGCCCAACTCCTGACGGCCCAGGGTTCTATCAAGGGCTACTGCCTTGGGATCCTCATCTGATCCCACCCTAAATGGCTCAACTCGGGCGTTTTTTGTGGTGGGCGCGTAAGACAGAAGGGGCAAGGCCACGCGTGATCAACATCTATTAAACAGATCGTATAAGTACTCCAGTCTCTAGAGGCTTTAGGGCAACCCTGCACTCACAGACCGTAACTTTAGGAATTGTTCTGTTGAGCGTCTTACCAACCCAGAATCGAAGTCGGCATCTCAATGTTTGCTATGGATTTAGGGGTTACAGCAGAGCTATCAAGCCTGGTTTCCATGCATAAAGATGCTGTATTTGATAAGCCCTCCACAGTGCTGCTGCGCAAGCGGATGTTGGGTCCAACAAACCAAAATCTTTCAACGCTGTTCATTGTTTCGTAACTGGTGGTTAGCCAAAGGCTGCCGCTTTCATCCAAGCGAAAGTGCCCAGCCACCGGCGCTGTTTCGGCATAACCCCGATCCCTCAGCAGCAAGCCCTGTTTGCCTTGCGAGTCTTTTGGGATTAAGGCAAACATGCTCTCCCCTTCATGTTCTTCGCCATGTTTATCCCATGCCATCGACCCACCCCAGCGCACATGGCAGCCGCCGACCACTTGGTTTGGTTCTTGACCGTGAAGGGTGGCCATCGCTGCCAATCGGCAATCATCAAGCTCGAGCATCGAAACCTCAATCAAGGAGCCACCAGCTTCCGCACGGCGATGCAGAAGGTGATGGCTGGTGCGCTGCGAGCGCCAACTCCCTGCGCTTAATTGAAAAAAGTCAAGGGCGTTGCTGATCGTTGCGATGCTTTGTTCCATAGAAAATTTGAATTGAAAGGTGCTTTATGGAAGCGGTTCAAGCCGAAAACCACAGGCATGGCCGCCCTCCAGCTTCCAGTGCACCCTTTCAACGGCGCAGTCTGGAAAAGTGTGGCGCATCAGTTGTAATTCCTGGTCGCAGATCACCGGAAAAGCCTCTGCCACTCTTAAAACGGAACAGTGATATTCCTGCAACATCCAACTCCTGCCGCCGGGCTCTGCTTCGCAATCAGCCACGTAACCCTCCTTGCGCCTGAGCTCCACTAACTTCTCAAGCCTTTGCCCTAGGGCACCAGAACCGATCAAAAGGCGATAGCTATTGGCTTGCTGTTCTGCCTGGTTGTAGAGCAGAGCTTGCACCTCGTTTGAACTGAGGCTTTGGCTTAGCGATTGCAATAAGCCAAGGGCAAAATGCTCGCTGCCGTCTGGGAAATGGCCCCTTCCTGCGCTAGTTAAACGCCAGCGGTTACTAGGCCGCCCCCTACCAAGGGTTTGGGGGCTTGCTTCCACAAAACCCTTTTCCTCGAGGCTGCGGAGATGGCGACGCATCACTTGCACTGAAATCACTAATTGCCCCGCCAACTCAGCTGCGCTGGCCTCCCCCTGGCGTAACAGCAACGTAAGTGCCGCCTCGTGTGTAGACGCTGGAGAGCTAACGATCATTTCTCCAGCCTGTCATTAAGCCCCAGCCTGGCATCAAGCCACGGCAATTGTGGAATCCAGATAAATATCTTGCACCCTTTGGATCAAATCAACACCTTCTGCTAACCGACGTTTAAACGCTTTTCGGCCCATGATCAGTCCGCATCCGGCGGCCCCACCGCTATTGATTAACCCGCCTAACTAAAGGATGGGCGGCAGAGTGCTCAATTCACCCCATCGCTACTGGGCAAATGCAGCAGCTCCTTGGAAACCTTGGCTTTGCTGAGGAGCAATAGTTCTGCTTCGCTTTGGGCTAAGGGCAGCAATTAGTTAAGGAAAAGGTCGCGGCAGGTCATACCCTTGCTTTACTCTGGCTTTAGGAAACCAGGGTGTTTCGTAAATTCACCACCAGTAGCTCCATGGCTCACGACACCAACACCCCAGCTGTTTCAGAGAGTCTCGAGGTGATCCGGCGTTTTGCCGAAACCTATGCCCAGCGCACCGGCACTTATTTCTGCAGCGACCTTGGCGTGACCGCAGTAGTGCTTGAGGGGTTGGCCCGCCATAAGGATGATTTGGGTGGCGCTTTGTGTCCCTGCCGTCACTACGAAGACAAGCAAGCTGAGGTGGAGCAAGCCTTTTGGAATTGCCCTTGTGTTCCAATGCGAGAGCGTAAAGAATGTCATTGCATGCTTTTCCTCACAGAAGACAATCCCTTCAGAGGTGAAGCGCAAACCATCACAATCCAAGAAATCCAAGCCCACACCGATAGTTAAATAGTTTCTCAATGACTCCTTCCTCCTCCACTACAACGCCGCCAGCTCAGGTGGGATCAGACCTTAGTGTTTTAGTTTCTCAACCTTATCGATACGGTTTTGTTACAGATATCGAAACTGAGAAAATCGCCAAAGGTTTAGATGAAGATGTGGTGAGGTTGATATCTTCAAAGAAAAAGGAGCCTGAATTTTTATTAAATTTTCGCTTAAAGGCTTTCCGTACCTGGCAACGCATGAAAGAGCCTAATTGGGCTGCTCTTGGATATCCTAAAATTGATTATCAAAATATTATTTACTATGCCGCTCCAAAACAGCAACAAAAAAAAGCAAGCCTCGATGAAGTAGATCCTAAACTATTAGAAACCTTTGAGAAACTTGGCATTCCCTTAAGCGAACAAAAGCGACTTAGTAATGTAGCCGTTGATGCGGTGTTCGACAGTGTGTCGATTGCTACAACCTATAAAAAAAAATTAGCCGAGGACGGCGTAATTTTTTGCTCGTTTACTGAGGCGGTTGAAGAGAATCCAGAGCTTATTGAACGTTATCTTGGTTCTGTTGTGCCGATCGGTGATAATTATTTTGCTGCTCTGAATTCTGCGGTGTTTAGTGATGGTTCTTTTGTGTACATCCCAAAAGGAGTTGCATGCCCTATGGATCTCTCCACCTACTTTCGGATTAATAGTGGCGATACAGGTCAATTTGAGCGCACCTTAATTGTGGCTGAAGAGGCCGCTTCTGTCAGTTATCTTGAAGGTTGCACGGCCCCAATGTTTGATACTAATCAACTGCATGCTGCAGTGGTTGAATTAGTTGCTAAAACCGATGCTTCTATAAAATATTCAACTGTTCAGAATTGGTATGCAGGCGATGAAACCGGTAAGGGGGGTATTTACAACTTTGTTACCAAGCGCGGAATTTGCGAAGGTGCCCGAAGTCATATAAGTTGGACTCAAGTGGAAACAGGTTCTGCAATTACTTGGAAATATCCTAGTTGCGTATTGGCTGGTGATGATTCAGTGGGAGAGTTTTATTCAGTTGCTTTAACTAATAATTATCAACAGGCTGACACTGGGACTAAAATGTTACATGTGGGTGCCCGCACCCGCTCCACAATTGTTAGCAAAGGGATAAGCGCTGGTAATTCTTCTAATAGTTATCGCGGTTTAGTGCAGGTTGGCCCTAAAGCCTACGGCGCTAGAAATTATAGTCAATGCGATTCTATGTTGATCGGAGATAGAGCTGCAGCTAATACTTTTCCCTACATTAGGTCTCAGCAACCAGACGCAATTATTGAGCACGAAGCAAGCACTTGCAGAATTTCTGCCGATCAACTTTTCTACCTACAGAGCCGTGGCATTTCTTTTGAAGAGGCGGTTTCAATGATGGTAAGCGGTTTTTGCCGAGATGTGTTTAACCAGCTTCCCCTTGAATTTGCGGCCGAGGCAGATAAATTACTTGCATTAAAACTTGAGGGTTCCGTGGGTTAACGGATTCTCTATTAGGTTTTAGTTTCTCTTATTTCCACCCCTTCCAAACGACTCTGTGATAGTTTCCCCAGCCACTTCTGAAC
>Ga0310091_100027_pt1 | contig 12688 bp, 11 predicted proteins | sample LakSupDCLTotalD7_FD_194435 | JGI IMG/M metagenome (GOLD analysis project Ga0310091, IMG submission 194435) | Enriched freshwater cyanobacterial communities from Lake Superior, Ontario, Canada - SU02.DCL.Total.D7 | ecosystem: Environmental > Aquatic > Freshwater > Lake | place: Canada: Ontario...
TGCAGAAACGATGGAATCCAAGTTTGTCAGCTAGGCGGCAAGCTCTTAATCTACAAAAAAGTAAATCATCTATGGCGCGATCAACGTGGCTATTGCCAGCTTTTGCCTTGCTTACTGCGGCGGCAATGGGATCTCCTCTCAGGGCAGGCAACTTGGGCGATGCCGTAAGCCCTTCAACTGCCGAGCAGCTGCAATTTGCTAAAGCTTTAAAACGTGTTGGTGCGATTTTTTATGGGGCTTGGTGGTGCACCCATTGCTTCCATCAAAAGAATTTGTTTGGCACCGAAGCGGGTAGAGAACTGCCTTATGTGGAATGCGACAAAACAGATGAGGGGCGCGAGAGCTGCCGTAAAGCAGGGATAAAAGCATTCCCCACCTGGACTCTGGGCGAAAAACGTAGTGAAGGAGTGATGAAACTTAATGAGCTAAAAGTATGGGCGGGGCTCTAAATAGTCGATAGAAATTCTCAAAGGCTTTTATAGTAACGAGCTCTCAAAAATAATTATGCAATTGCGCCAAATGATTAATCTCCATAAGGGGCTTACAGCCCCTGTGGTGCTTTTGATGATGTTTTATTGGGGAAATTTTGCTGTTGGCCCATGCATCTATTTGGCTCTTCATGGCACCTATGGCGCATTGTGGTTGATAAAAGATCAGCTTTTCCCTGATCGCCAGTGGCAGCAAGAGATCAACTGGGCTACGGCGATAGGTGGTTTTTTTGTGATGGGGCTCTACTGGTTGGCGCCATTGTTGTTGATATGCGGTAACCGCCAGCCCAGCCCTTCACTGCTTGCTATTGCCGTTGCAATAAATTTATTTGGCACTGTGCTTCATTTTGGCAGCGACGCCCAAAAGCATTTCACCTTAGAACTTCGAAAGGGATTAATTACTACAGGTTTCTTTAGCCGTTGCCGTAATCCTAATTATTTAGGCGAACTTTTAATTTATGCATCTTTTGCTTTAGTTGCGATGCATTTTATTCCTTGGCTAGTTTTAGCCGGGTTTGGATTTGGAGTATTTCTACCAAATATGCGCCGCAAAGATATTTCTTTATCACGCTACCCAGGATTTCAAAATTGGTACAAACAAACCGGATTCCTGTTGCCGAAGTTATTTATTTAGAAGCCTCATTCTTTATTTTTTAAAAAAGTTAAAGGGCCCTTCCAGGCCCAATGAGTTATTTGGTTGATAAGGCTAACTTCACCCCATCTCCCCTAAGGGTCAGGCGGCCACGGGGGCGGCTTGACGGGAGAAACGAACGATGTTGTTCGCTGTTACGGTTTTGCTCTCACCGAGCAGGCTTCAGTCATCCGCCTGATGCCCCGTCGAGACCATTGCAGCCCCTTGAAGCAAAGGGGAATGGAGCTGAGCGGAATCGAACCGCTGTCCGAAGCACTGGTGTGGATCACCTAGTTCGATCGAAATCGAACCTCATCATTGTGGCAGGAGTTGGGCTCAGTGGTTATGTCTGCACTTAATGCACCCAACTACAGCGTTGTGGCGGTAGTTTCCCCCGGCCTTGAGGCTCCAGCGGCTGAAGAGCTGAGCCGGCTCGGTTGCACAGCCGTTAGGCCCCTGCGGCGTGCGGTGCAATTTCAAACAGATCAAGTTGGTTTCTATCGCTTGCATCTGCAAGCCCGCTTACCTTTTCGCTTTTTACGCCACCTTGGCAGTTTTCCCTGCAGCCGCCGCGAGCAGCTGTATCAAGGGGTGCAGGCAGCAGCTGATTGGCAGCAGTGGTTGCCTCCCACTACAACTTTTCGAGTGGAAACAAGCGGTAGTGCGCCGGGCCTAACCCATAGCCATTACTGCGCCTTAGAAGTGAAAAATGCCTTGGTGGATTGGCAACGTGAGCGCTGGGGCGAACGTTCCAGCATCGAACTAGAAAACCCCAACCTCGTTTTACATCTACACCTTGGTGCCACAGAAGCCAGCCTTTACTTAGATGGCAGTGGCGAAAGTTTGCATCGCCGCGGTTATAGGCCCGCCATGGGCCTTGCTCCCCTTAAGGAAAACTTGGCGGCTGGTTTGATTGCTCTCACCGGCTGGGATGGTTCCTTGCCCTTGGTGGATCCGCTTTGCGGTTCGGGCACTTTATTAATAGAAGCAGCTGCCATGGCCCTCGCTCGCTCGCCAGGGGTGGGGCAAGGGCGCTTGTTTGCGTTGCAGCGCTGGCCTGATTTTGATCCAGGGCTATGGAGTGCTGAGCTGGAGGCAGCCACTGGTTTGGCCCGTAATGAGCTCAGTGATGGTCGCCCGCTTGCCCCCATCTACGGCATTGAACGTGATCATGAGGTGTTCGAGCAGGCTTGCACTAATGCAACAGCTGCAGGAGTGGCGCCATGGCTGCAGTTGCAACAAGGGGATTTTCGCGATTTTCAACCCCCACAGCAACCTGGCGTTTTGGTGTGCAATCCCCCCTATGGCGTGCGTTTAGGTAAAGATGAAAATCTGGAGCAACTATTTTTTGATCTGGGCCAAATGTTGAAACAGCGGTGCAGTGGCTGGCAGCTCTGGTTGCTAAGTGGAAATCCAGCCAGCACAGCGCCAATGCGTTTAAAAGCCAGCCGCCGCATACCTATAAGTAATGGCGGTATCGATTGCCGCTGGTTGCACTACCAGATCCGCTAACGCCCCAGAAGGGTGCGGGTGGTGCGGCTTATTCCAGCAGTGGTTTGGGGCAGATAGGGCCCCTTCAGCAGTTGTCCGCCAATGCGCAGAAGTAAGCCAGCCAGCAGCAGATCAGCTGCCCCAATGATCAAAAAGGCGGCTAACCAGGAAAGTTTCCAGCTCTGCACAAGCCATAAAGCCAAAGCGCCATGGCCCACCAAAAGTGCACCGCTCAGCAGTACTAAGGCCGAAGTGATAACAAGCCCTCCCACGATCAGGCGGCGTTTTTCGCGATCTGCCTCCTGCAGGGCAATGCGCACATGTAGATCAAAAACCGATGTCACTAAAGAAGCAAATTTTGAACTGGTGCTGCGGGGGGTGGAACTGGCCATACCCCTAGCGCCTGCGGCTGCTTAAAAGCAGGCCGGCAAGAAGACCAACTCCTGCCGCAATGCCAAGGGCTAATAAAGGTCTTTCCCGCACAGGTTGTTCAAGCTTTGGCCGCAAGTTGGCATTTAGATCATCCAGCAGCTGCTCCAACTGTTCTTCCAGTGGTTGCAAGCTGTCGCCAATACGACGGCCCTGCTCCCCGGCCACCTCCATAAATTCCAAAAGTTGTGCCTGGATAACGCTGGCGGTGCGTCCGGTTTGGTCTGAAATCAGCAACACCACTTCATCCAAGCTGCCACGAGTGTTGGCGAGGGTGTCGTGGGTGAGCTGCGGCCATTGTTTTTGAATCGCTGGTAGCAATTCAGCAAACCGTTCCCGAAAAAGTTCTCCCACTTGGCCTACAGCAGTTACTGGGTTGGAACTGTCCATATCAATTCGCAATTGTTAAAAGCAACCTATCTGGCTTGGTGCCACTTGGCAGCATTGGCTGGTTCCCCTTGTGCAGTTGAAGAGATTTGCTAGCGTAAATTTAATTCTGTTTCGGGGCAAAGCCGCCGCTGTCCTGTTGGTATATATCAATCAGGTAAGCCTCACTCATTTTAAATCTTTTGGCGGTTCGGTAACCATTCCGCTTGATACCGGCTTCACTGTTGTAACAGGGCCTAATGGATCGGGTAAAAGCAATATTTTAGATGGAATTCTTTTTTGTCTTGGCCTAGCAAATAGCCGTGGTATGCGGGCAGAACGGCTGCCGGATTTGATAAACAACGGCGTAATACGCGAAGGCAAAGCGGCAGAAGCCTCGGTTTCTGTGCGCTTTGATCTACAGGATTGGCAGCCGGATGAAGCGGAAGCAGGCCTTGAGCCCCCTAGTGAGGGCCCTTGGATTAAACAAGGCCAAAAGGAATGGAGTGTTACTCGTCGCTTGCGGGTGGCAGCCGGCGGTACATACAGCAGTAGTTACAGCGCCGATGGTGTGAGTTGCAATCTGCAGCAACTGCAAACCCAGCTGCGGCGTTTACGGGTGGATCCCGATGGCAGCAATGTAGTGATGCAGGGGGATGTAACCCGAATTGTGTCGATGGGTGCAAAAGATCGCCGCGGCATAATCGACGAATTGGCAGGTGTTGCCCTCTTTGATAGCCGCATCGATCAAGCCCGCAGCAAGCTTGAAGAGGTGCAGGAGCGGGAAGAGCGTTGCAGCATTGTTGAAGGTGAACTTCAAGCCTCCCGCAACCGCCTTGAGCGGGATTGCCAAAGGGCTCGTTTATACCAAGAACTGCGCCTTAAGTTGCAACTTGGCAGGCAGCAAGAACAGGTGCTGCAGGTGGAGCATTCCCGCCTTCAATTGCAGAAGCTCGAGCAGCAACATTGCCAAATACAACAATCTGAGATTCAAGAGCGGGATGCAATTCAGGCGGGAGAAATAGAAATTGCAGCTGCGGCAACAGGGCTCGAAAAATTGCAACTGGAGGTGAAATCCCTCGGCGAAGATCAACTATTGGCGGTGCAAGGCCAACTAGCTGAATTAGATGCCGCTGGCAGGGAAAGGCAACGGCGTGTTGAGAGGCATCAACAGGAATCCAGCCAGATTCAGCAGCAACGCCATCAATTGCTGCAAGAGCGTGGGGGATTGCTGGATCAAAAGCGCCAGCTGGAAGCTTCTGATCAAGGCCAAGAGCGCCTGCAAGCTCAGGCCGATTGTCTTAATGCCGAGGCGGCGGTAGAACTTTCCCGGCGCCGTTTGGGGGAGGTGGCGGGTAGATCCGGTAGTTGGTTAGAGGAGCAGCAGCAGCTCAGCCGCCGCCGCCAAGAGCTGCTGTCTGAGTTAACCCCGCTGCAATCTGAGCAGTTACAGCTGGATGAACGTTGCCGCCAAGATCGAGAAAGATTGCTTGAACAAGAGCAGCAACTCGGGCAGGAACGCCAAGGTAGTGATATCGCAAAACAACAACTTGAGTTGCTGCAACAACAACTTGAGCAGCTTTTGCAAATAGCACAAAAACAACGCAACAGCACCCAAAGCCTCGCTGAAGCCCTTTCCCTGCAGCAACGCACCCGCCAGCGATTGGAACAGGAACAACAGCAACTTGAGCGGGAGATCGCTCGCCAAGACAGTCGCCGCGAAACCCTGCAAGAAAGCCGCGGCACCGGCGCCCTGCGGGTGCTTTTGGAAGCTGGCCTAGAGGGCATCCACGGTTCTGTAGCTCAGCTGGGTGAGGTGGAAGAGCAATTTCGCCTCGCCCTTGAGGTGGCTGCGGGTGGCCGCCTGAGCCAGGTGGTGGTATCCGACGATCGCATCGCTGCCAGGGCAATTGAACTGCTCAAACAAAAACGAGCCGGCAGGCTTACTTTTCTACCTTTAAATAAAATTCGTAGTAACTCCAATTCGAGTTTTAGTTCCAGTGCCCTTGAGAGGGGAAACCCGATCGCTGCAAGTGCTGGTTGCCTTGGAAGAGCCCTCGAGTTGCTGCGTTTTGAACCTGTTTATAGCGAGGTGTTTCGCTACGTATTTGGTGAAACGCTTGTTTACAAAGACCTGGAATCAGCCCGCCGCGAGTTGGGCCGCAGCCGCATCGTTACCATCGATGGTGAACTGCTTGAACGCAGTGGTGCAATCACCGGCGGCAGCCAGCAGCAGCGCAGTGGCGGCCTCAGTTTCGGGCGTGCAAGTGAAGGGGATGAAGCGGAACCATTGCGCCGCCGTTTGCTTGAACTTGGCGAAACCCTGTTGGCATCAAGGCGGAAGGAGCAGGAGTTAACGGCAAACCTGGAATTACTGCATAGCTCGCTCGCTAATCAACGCTCCCAACAGGCGGCCTTGGAGGCGGAACTGGCGGCAGCAAAAAGATCCCATGGTCCCCAATTGAGCCGCGAAAATCAGCTGCAACAACGCCTATTGCAATTGCGCTCCGCAATTAATAAAGATGCTGAGCGGCTATTGCAACTAAGCGCTATCAAGGCGCCATTAGAGAAGGAAAGAGCAGCAATCGAAGCAGCAGAAGCCAGCGCCGGCGAACAACAAGACGGCGCCCGTTGGCGTGTTTTGCAGCAGGAATTGGAGCAGGCCGATAACTCCCTGAGTATTGCGAGGGAGCAGAAAGACGCCTTGGAGGCACGTCAGAGGGAATCCGGTCTCCAGCTGGCAAGGCTGCAAAGCCAGCTAGAGGCCCTAATTACGAACGAGCAGCGCATCCAAGAGGCAGCAGCAGCGCTTAGCTCCGAGGTGCAGGAGTTGCGCCAGCAGCAGCTTGTGGATCAAACCCGGCGCTTGGCCTTTGAAAGTGAGCAGCAGGAATTACAAACCCGTTTTGGTGAACAACGCCGCGCCCGCGATCAAGCAGAAGCCCAGTTAGCGGGTTTACGCCAACAACAACAACAGCATCAATGGGAATTGCAACGCTTGGCCGAACAACATCAAGCGCTGCAGGAAGAGCAGCGCAATCTCAGCTTGCGCCTAAATCAATTGGAGCTGGCACTACCTGATCCGCTGCCAGAGATACCCGAGGAGCTGCGGCATGCGGGCCTTGAGGCTTTGCAGGAACAACTGAAGGTGGTGCAGCAACGCATGGAGGCCCTTGAACCGGTAAACATGCTTGCCCTTGAAGAACTAGAGCAACTGGAGGCGCGGCTTGCTGAATTAGCGGAGCGCCTGGCTGTGCTCGCTAGTGAACGTATGGAATTGTTGCTGCGGGTTGAAACTGTTGCCACCTTGAGGCAAGAGGCGTTTATGGAGGCTTTTCGAGCTGTAGATCGTCATTTTCGTGAAATTTTTGCAGGTCTTTCAGAGGGGGAAGGCCAGCTACAACTTGAAAACGAGGCAGATCCCTTGGAGGGAGGCCTCACCCTGGTGGCCCATCCCAAAGGCAAAGCGGTGAGGCGCTTGGCTTCTATGTCTGGGGGTGAAAAATCTCTCACGGCCCTTAGCTTTTTGTTTGCGCTGCAGCGGTTTCGCCCCTCCCCTTTCTATGCACTCGATGAAGTGGACAGTTTTCTTGATGGTGTGAACGTGGAAAGGCTCGCCAGCTTGATCTCCACCCAAGCAGATGCAGCCCAGTTCCTAGTGGTGAGTCATCGCCGCCCAATGATTGCCGCCAGCACTCGCACCATCGGTGTAACCCAAGCCCGCGGCGCCCATACCCAAGTGGTGGGTTTACCCTCTGCAGCCTGATGGCCAATCCTGCGCCACAATGACTCGATTATCAATAGAGCCCTTGCAGGCGCCGCCACCCTCCGATTCCAATCCTGTTCCATCAGATCGCCTCTGGTTGCGATCTGAATTGATGGGCACCCAAGTGATCACCCGCGACACCGGCCGCCGCCTAGGTGTTGTGGGTGAAGTGATGGTTGATATTGATCGCCGCGAGGTGGTCGCCCTTGGTTTGCGCGATAACCCGCTTACCAGATTTCTGCCAGGGTTACCCCGTTGGATGCCCCTCGAGCAAATTCGCCAGGTGGGCGATGTGATCTTGGTGGATTCGGTTGATTCTCTTTCGGAAAAGTTCAATCCCGAACGCTTTAGCAGGGTTATTAATTCGCAGGTTATATCTGAATCTGGTGAACAATTAGGCCGCGTATTGGGATTTAGCTTTGATATCGAAACTGGCGAACTCACCACCTTGGTGATGGGGGCCGTAGGGGTGCCGCTCCTGGGGGAGGGAATCCTTAGTACCTGGGAACTAACCGTTGAAGAAATTGTAAGTTCTGGCCCTGATCGAATAATTGTTTATGAAGGTGCAGAAGAAAAGTTAAAGCAATTAAGTAGTGGATTGCTAGAAAAACTCGGTATCGGCGGTGGCAACTTAGAGCGGGAGGAGAGGGAGCGCTATCGCCTTAATATGGTGCCGGTGGAAAACCAATTGCCTGCGGCCCAGATAACTGAACAGGAGCAGCTGCGCCTTCAAGCAAATAAATCTGAACGCTTTGCCAAATCTGAATCAACCGAAGAGCGTATTGAATACGGTTCAAGCCAAAAAATAAATCGCAATTCTGAGCAAAAATATAGCCAAGGATCAAATTCAAATTATGATCCTGATTACGAATATGTGGAATTAGAACAACGGGCGCAGCGTCGGGAGCAGCTGCAGCAGCGCAGATATTTAGATGAAGATGTTGCCGAACAGAATTCAAATCGAAATTACGATAAATATAATAAATTTAACGACTATGAAACTAGAAGGCAGCCCCTAGATGTAGATGTGGAACCTGTTGAGATCAGGCGCGAAACCTTAGAACCAATGTCTGATCCGATAGACGACGACCCCTGGGCTTAACGCTTAAGTTTTCTCAAAGTTTAAGGATGCAGAATTCACGCAATAACGTTCACCCGTTGGAGCAGGGCCATCTTTAAAAACATGGCCTAAATGTGCATCGCAGTTTGCACATCGAATTTCAGTGCGTTGCATGCCGTGGCTTTGATCTGTATGAATACTGATCGCAGTTGGATTAACCCCTTGCCAGAAACTTGGCCAGCCGGTACCTGATTCAAATTTTGCATCGGATTTAAAAAGTTCTTTATCGCAGCAGATGCAACGGTATATTCCATTTTCTTTGTTATTCCAATACACACCTGAAAAGGCCCGTTCAGTTCCCCCTTCTCTAGCTACTTGATACTGCTCAGCTGTGAGCTTTGCTTTCCATTCCTCTTGGTTCAATTGCATGGCCTATCAAATTGCAAAGGTTTAGTTCTGTAATTTAAGCAATTGTTTTGTAATTTGTGGGTAGTAATTCATCTACCAACCCCGCCAGTTGCGCCACCGCCCCTGGTTTTCCCCTTAGATGCCGCAGTTCCTCAGCCATTGCCTCAAGGCGTTCAGGGTTTTCTAGCCATTGGGCGGCTTCTGCTCCAATCTCTTCTGGAGTGATCGTGCCCACCCGTTCTGGCACTACTAAGCGGCCGGCGCTGATATTTGGCCAAGCAAGGAAGCCTCTATTTCGCATACGCCATGCCGTGAGCGCTATTCCCAGTAACCATCGCAACAGTGGCAAGCGCGCCAATAAACCGAGCCAACCATCCCAAGCCTGCATCACGTGTAGGTGTTGAGTTGGAACAAGCACAAGCATTGGCACGCCCAAGGCGCCTAGTTCAGCGGTGTTTGCTCCAATAGTTGTTAAGGCAAGAGTGCATTGGCTTAGGAAATTGTGGGCCGGTTGGTTTTCAACCAGCATTATTTCAAGGCCGCTGCCTGTGATCAAGCAACGCTTCCCACTTTCACTTTCATTGCTCAAATGCGGTGTGCTGCCTCCATAAAATCGCTGTAGGGGATTGTTTAGATCTCCATATTTAATAATTTCTGCGGCAGAAGTAGTTGGTGCCACCGCTAATAAAAAACGCACTTGGGGCCGCAGTTGATGCAGGATCTCTGCGCAACGCAGCATGAAAGGCACTCCTAGCTGTAATTTTGCTCCCTTTGAGCCCGGCAGCAGGGCCACCCATTCTCCAGCCACAAGCCCTGTTTCATTGCGGGCGGCATGGGATAAATCCGCCATTAAATCTCCCACCACCGTGCAGCGCTTTTGCCACTTGGGCTTAAGTCGCGTTGAAGCTGCTGTGCCCATAGCGGCAATGCGGTCGTTCCATTGGGGCCAGCGGGCCACCCATTCGGCGTAGGTGATGTGGCGATAGCCAAGTCGCGCTGAGAGCAGCACCGTCCAAAATTGATCGCCCCCCAGAAAAACCACTACCCCTTTGGCCGGCCAGGGGCCGTAGCGCTTGGGATTAATAAGTAGTTTCCAAAATTCTCTAGCCGGAAATACCCGTTCAAATAGCCCCATTGCGCTGGCCACTCGATGTTCAGTGGCGTTTGCATTAGGGCAGGGCACTAAAACCAGCCTGAGTGCATCAGGCCCTTGAGGCGCCAAAGGCCTTAACGGGCGAATTTTATGCAAAGCGATAGCCAAAGGCCTCACCCAAGTAGTGAGTTCCCCAGGCCCGTTGCAAACCAGAACGATGCTTCCGGTTGGATCTGATGCGGATGGCGAGACTTGAACTCGCAAGACCGAAGTCACACGCCCCTCAAACGTGCGTGTCTACCAATTCCACCACATCCGCGTGGCTTGCCGAAACGGCAAGATCGCACTTTACCAGCTGCTTCAGCTGCTGCTACTGATTCCACCACTGATAGAATCACTTGTTATAGAGGGAGGTTATGGCGATAAAGAAACTTTTAATAGCGAATCGCGGTGAAATCGCTTTAAGGATCATCCGCACCTGCCGTGAGATGGGCATAAACACGGTGGCTGTTTATAGCACCGTAGATCGCACTGCGCTGCATGTGCAGATGGCTGATGAAGCAGTTTGTGTGGGGGATCCCCCTAGCAGTAGGAGTTATTTAAATATTCCCAATATCATCGCCGCCGCCACTTCCAGGGGCGCTGATGCAATCCATCCTGGTTACGGCTTTTTGGCGGAAAACGACCGCTTTGCCGAAATCTGCAACGCCCATGGCCTTACTTTTGTTGGCCCCTCTCCTGAATCCATTCGTGAAATGGGAGATAAATCCACCGCAAAAGCCACCATGCAGCGGGTGGGGGTGCCAACAATTCCCGGTAGCGAAGGCTTACTTGAAAACCCTGAAGAGGCAGCTGAACTCGCTGAATCGATGGGTTATCCGGTGATGATTAAGGCCACCGCTGGCGGCGGCGGCAGGGGAATGCGTTTTGTGCGCAGCAGCGAAGAATTGGAATCTTTGTATAGGGCGGCCCAGGGGGAAGCGGAGGCTGCTTTTGGTAATCCAGGTTTATATATGGAGAAGTTTATTGATCGTCCGCGGCACGTAGAAGTGCAGATCCTCGCTGATCGATTTGGGGAGGTGGTGCACCTAGGCGAACGCGATTGTTCAATTCAAAGGCGGCATCAAAAATTGCTGGAAGAAGCTCCAGGGCCGGGTTTAGATCCAATAATTCGGGCCCGAATGGGCGATGCAGCTGTGTCGGCGGCAAGATCGATTGGCTACGAAGGGGCAGGCACCGTTGAATTTCTGCTCGATGCCACCGGTCAGTTTTATTTCATGGAGATGAATACCCGCATCCAGGTGGAACACCCTGTTACAGAGGTTGTTACCGGCATTGATCTGATTGCTGAGCAACTACGAATTGCTGCAGGTGAGCCCCTACGTTTTCGACAGGAAGATATTCAGTTGCGGGGCCATGCGATCGAATGTCGCATCAATGCTGAAGATCCCCGGCATAACTTTCGGCCAGCCCCTGGCACCATTACCGGCTGGTTACCCCCCGGCGGCCCTGGAGTGCGCTTCGATAGCCACGTTTATACCGGTTACGAAATCCCCCCTTTCTACGATTCGTTAATAGGCAAACTTATCGTTTGGGGTGAAGATCGCCCTGCAGCATTACGGCGTATGCGCCGCGCCCTTTCTGAGTGCGCCGTGATCGGAGTGCCAACCACGATTGAATTTCATTTAGCCCTTTTGGATCGCCCCGAATTTCAAAGGGGGGAGGTGCATACAAAATTTGTGGAGATGGAAATGCTTAAGCCAAATGCTGGGCGGAACGCAACAACTGGCTAACTAAACCCTGTTGACCCACCAGCAGTTCTCGCATCAAGCTCACCAAGCCAACCCAAATAACAGGTGTTACGTCTACGCCACCTATGGGCTGAATTAAGCGCCTGGTGGGGGCAAGCAGTGGCTCAGTTGGAATTAACACCAAGGCAACTAAGGGATTAGTGCTGTTGAGCTGTGGATACCAGCTCAGCACTATGCGTCCTAGAAATAAAAGCGTCCATGCCGCCAGCAGGATCCCAATCAGATTGTTACTGGCGTTAAGGAGAGGAAGGGGCAGTGCTGTCACAAACTTCTACGGCTTTCTTGATTGATCCTAAAGAATCCCCTAATACCCGTAGGATTCGGAAATTACTGAAGGCGCCATGACCCCTTCCCTTTCAAATTTCCTTACCAGCTTGGGAGCTGGTGCCCTGATCGTTGTGGTGCCAATCACAATCGCTCTGATTTTGATTAGCCAAACCGATCGTCTTGATCGCAAGCTTTGATTTGTCTGGCATTAGTAGCAGTGGCCCCTAAACTGTTTTTACATGGGCTTTAGCTGCCCGCTCTGGGCCCCGGAGGCCATCCATGGTTAATGCCAGCCTGAATTGGGCCAGCATCGTTGGCATTGTGCTTGCGGTGGGCGGCACAATGCTTTATTTCTTGCGCAGTTTTAAGCCCGGGCTTGCCCGCGACTACGACGTATTTTTTGCGGCCGTTGGTTTGTTATGCGGCGGAATACTTATTTTCCAGGGTTGGCGCCTCGATCCAATCCTGCAATTTGGTCAGTTTTTATTAGCGGCTACAACAGTATTTTTTGCTTACGAATCTGTGCGTTTGCGCAGTGTTACTACTGAGCAAGCCCGCCGTTCCGCTTTCTTCGATGAAGATGAACCGCTGCCCTCAAGGCCTCGCATGGGTCGTAGCGAATGGGGCAATGAAGATCGCTTTGAAGACCCCCAGCCCCTGCGGCGCAAAATTCGCTCTAGAGCCGATGATATGGATGAACCAGAAGAAGAAATAGATAGGGATTTTTATCGGCCGCGGCGTCCGGAGCGTCCGGCTATTCCAGAACGGGCCCAAAGCCGTTTTGCAGCTAGCACTGATGCGCCCCCAGAATTTGGAGCCCGCCGTCGCGAACGCGATAGTCGCGAATCAAAACCGAGAGCGCAAACCAGCGCAACTAC
>Ga0310091_100029_pt1 | contig 12445 bp, 20 predicted proteins | sample LakSupDCLTotalD7_FD_194435 | JGI IMG/M metagenome (GOLD analysis project Ga0310091, IMG submission 194435) | Enriched freshwater cyanobacterial communities from Lake Superior, Ontario, Canada - SU02.DCL.Total.D7 | ecosystem: Environmental > Aquatic > Freshwater > Lake | place: Canada: Ontario...
GTCAATGTTCAAACTGCTATTCAGGAGTTAGATACAGAAAAGCTACCGATTGCTGGCGGCACGATAACAGGCAACCTTGAGATTGGCACTGCTGGCAGCTTAAGTTTTGAAGGTGCCACTGCAAATACATTTGAAACTATTCTGGCGACGGTAGACCCAACCGCAGATCGAACAATTACACTGCCAGATACAACTGGCACCGTAGTAACGACTGGCGATAGCGGCACTGTTACAAGCACGATGCTGCTGGATGGCACGATACTTAACGCCGATATTAATGCCAGTGCTGCAATTGCTTATAGCAAACTTGCAACGCTAACTAGCGGCAATATTGTATTAGGCAGCAGCGCAAACGTTGCAACTAGCACGGCAGTATCAGGCGATATAACCATAAGCAACACAGGCGTTACAGCTATTGCTAGTGGTGTAATCGTCAACGCTGATATTGATGCCAGTGCTGCGATTGCAGGCAGCAAGATTGTTGCCGCTACTACTGGCGTTGTTGGTGTTGTACAGCTCAGCGATAGCATTAACACTACCAGCAGCGTATTAGCTGCCACACCAACAGCAGTTAAAACTGTAGCTGATGCAGTAATTGCAACTGTTGTTGTAGCTGATGCAGCATTACCTAAAGCAGGCGGCACACTTACCGGCAATGTAATTTTAGATAATCAGGTTGATGCACGATTCCGTGAAGCAACAGCTAACGGCACAAATTACGTTGGGTTCCAAGCCCCGGCAACGATTGCGGCTGATGTGCTATGGACGCTTCCGGCTATCGATGGCGCTGCTGGACAAGTAATAAGCACCAACGGCACTGGTACGTTGTCATTTGCTACAGCAGCAAGCGGTGACGTTACACTCACCGGCACTCAAACTCTTACCAATAAAACGCTTACGTCACCAATACTTACAACACCAGCACTTGGCACACCAGCATCAGGCAACCTCACATCTTGTACAGCAGACGGAACAAACAAAGTTGGTTATCAAAATATTCCTTTGTCTGGCATTAAAACAGCAAGTTACACACTTGTGGCAGGCGATGTTGGTAAGTTTATAGAACTTGGTACATCAGGAACAGTTGTAGTCCCAGCGTCTGTGTTTGCGGCTGGTGATGCAATTAGTATCTTTAACAATACTTCAGCATCTATATCTTGCACTTGTTCTGCTGTAACAACCGTTTATAAAGGAGGCACAGACACAGACATTTCTACTTTTAGCGTTACAACAAGGGGTGTAGCTACTATTCTGTTTATTACTGCCACGGTTGCTGTGGTAACGGGGAATTTAGCATGAGTGGGATTATGCTTAATATTGTGGGTGGCCGTTTTGCACCATCTGTGCTTGCTATTGGCGACGCTTTTGGTGGTGGTTTCTATGCTGGGCAAATCTCAACTGCGGGAAATAGCATTGCTGACTATAACTTGGTTGTTGGGCCAAATGCTTCTGCCGAAAGTGCTGCACAGTGGAAAAACGTTAATACTGCAACGCCCGGAGCAGACAGTAACATTAACGGGCCACAGAATACACTGGATATGGTTGCTAACGGAAACGCAACGGTCTACCCAGCCGCGCACTTTTGCAACGATTTAACTACTGGTGGATTTTCTGATTGGTATATGCCTGCAAAGAATGAACTTGAGGTGTGCTACTACAATTTAAAGCCTACAACAACAGCAAACAATACGTCTTCAGGCATTAATCCTAATGCAGTTCCTGCAAGAGCCTCTAATTATACTTCTGGTAACCCTGCACAAACCTCTGCTACAAATTTTCAATTCACAGGCGCAGAAGATTTTACTGCGACTAGTTATTGGTCTAGCACTGAGAAGTCCACTACGGAAGCATGGGTGTCGTACTTCTCTAGCGGCTATCAAATTTACTTTACTAAAGACTCTACTAGCGTTTTTCGAGCCGTCCGCCGTGTGGCGGTTTAATCCAAAAGGAGTATCACAATGTACATTTGCATCACCGAAGTAGACGCAGTAACCAAAATAGTCTGCACCGCTGAGCCACAGCGCACAGGGCCATCCATGCCTGCTGTAAAGGGTTGGACGCATGTATGGCACGACAAATCAACATGGCCTGTCTCCACAGCATCTGATGGCACATACCTAAGAGCGCCAAGATACTATGGCACTTGCGATGATGATGCCGACACGACAATTGCGGGCGTATTACAAGTATTGACTGAAGCAGAGTACACCAACCTCAGAACCGCAGAACATGAAGCCCGTAAACCTTATCCGTCATGGATTGGCTACTTAGACACAATGACATGGGGCGCACCTGTAGCAAGACCCGTTGATGCTGTTATCAATGGCGGTAATGTCCGTTACCAGTGGGATGAGGCCACAGTCAATTGGATTCCACAAGTCGCTCCAGCGTGAAAGAGTTTTTCTTTATTAGCGGTTTGCCAAGGTCAGGTTCAACCCTGCTCTCAGCCATCTTGCGCCAGAACCCCGAGTTCTACGCAGACATCTCGTCTCCCGTACAAGGCTTGGTGGTATCGACCATCAATGTCATCACGGGCAGTGAGAGCAACCACTTGATAGATGAAGACAGGCGCAAGCAAATATTAAAAGACGTATTTGAGGCTTATTACAAAGCCGTCACGCCAAACACGGTGTTTGACACTAGCAGGGGCTGGACTGCTAAGACATCATTACTAAAAGAGCTCTACCCACAGACCAAAATTATTTGCTGTGTGCGTGACTTGCCGTGGATACTGGATAGCTTTGAGCGCATATCGGCCAAAAACTCTTTATACGGCGCAACCCTGACAGATGATGAAGCACGTCAAACAGTTACCACAAGATGTGATGCCTTGATGGATGTAAAGAAAGAAGGCCAAGTGGTTAAGCCCTACTATTTCTTGGAAGAGGGACTGCTGCTAAACCCCGGCATGATTATGCTGGTGGAATATGAATCTCTGTGCAAGAAACCTGAGAGCGTGATGCGGGAACTGTATGCCTTTATCGGCAAGCAATATTTTGACCACGATTTTAAAAACGTTGAGTATGAAAACGAGGTGTTTGACAAGGCTCTGAACATGAAGAGCCTGCACACAGTACGCAAAGAAGTTACATGGCAAGAACGTCCATCCATCCTGCCAAAGTCGGTGTGGGAAAAATACGCCGGCAAAGACTTCTGGCGCAAACCAGCATTAGAGTTTTCGGTCAACTAACTGACGGGTTCGCCGAGAGCGCCGGCTAGACTAGGCGCATAGTTGAGACCCATTGCCGCTACTGCCCATGATCGAGCTATTAGCGGCATGTGTGGGGGCAAGCATCAGTGTGGCAGCGATGGGCGTATTTGGCTACAGCCGTAGGAATGAAGAAGCATCTGCCGCAATTGTGCGCCTTACCAGCGCCGTGGAGCATATTGGTACATCGCTTGAGACTTTGCACATTGATATAAAAGAGAGCCACAGGGAGCTGTTCCAGCGCCTTAACCAGGTCGAGAATCGCGTCAGTAAGCTAGAGGTGCGTTAACTATTACCATGATTATTAGTCCTGAACTATTGACTCAGTACGTTGGCGCTGCAATCGGCGTACACGCTACAGCCGTGGCGGTAGTGAACCTGACGCCAACGCCAAAAGATAATGACAAGCTGGGCCAGTACACCGCATTGTTTGTAAAGATCTACCGCGCAATTGAAATTTTGGCAGGTATCGTTACGCCACTGGTCAAAAAGTGAGCAATTTCCTAGCGGCGGCACGTGCCACAAGCAGACCCGCGCCGTTGCCTCACCAGCAGGCAGCATGGAATTATGCGTGGGATCTGTTAACCAGCGAAGAGCAGGCAACCTTCCTCGACAAATTCCGCAGTGACCCACCGCCAAAAGAAACATTAGCGCCCACTTACGGCAACACCTGGGCTGGTGTAACGGCTGCGGCCAAAGTGTCAGGGGCTAAATATCCTGAGCTAGTGGCTGCGCAATGGGCGCTTGAATCTGGATATGGCAAGCATGTATCTGGCACCCATAACTATTTTGGCTTGAAAGGTAAGGGCACCACAAGCAAAACCACTGAATTTATTAACGGGGCGAGGATTCATATTGAAGCTGACTTTCTAGATTTTCCTGATTTACTGTCATGCGTCCGCTACCTCGTCCACAGGTGGCACTGTGATTACGTGGCATATAAAGGTTGCAATAGCGCAGCCAACCGCAATGAAGCTGCTAAGTGGTTAGTGAAAGATGGTTACGCCACCGATCCTGATTACGCTGATAAGTTAATTAAGCTCATGAGTGAGCATGGCGCACCAGCTAAAGCAACATCTGTGTTACTCAAGGTGAATTGGGAAAATCAAAACGACAATGCCAGCGGCACCGGTTATAGAGAATGTTTCTCCAGTAGTTGCGCGATGATTGCTAAGTTTTACGGCAAAGTAAAAAGCGATGATGAATACAATGCCATCCGTGGCAAATTTGGTGATACCACGGATTCACAGAGCCAATTGGCTGCATTGCGTTCCCTAGGTTTACAAGCCATGTTTGTGACGAATGCGGCGCCTGGGCTTCTTGACTTGGAGTTGCGTGCTGGGCGCCCTGTGGCGGTGGGCTGGTTACACCATGGGCCATACAACGCGCCAACGGGCGGTGGGCACTGGTCTGTATTGATTGGATTTGATCTAAGCCATTGGATCCATAACGACCCCAATGGAGAAGCCGATCTACTCGCCGGTGGCTACACAACAAATCAAAATGGTGCTGGTGTGAGATACAGCCGCAAAAACTGGGATAGGCGTTGGCTCATCGATGGGGCATCAACGGGGTGGTGCGTTTTGGTTAAGCCATGAAGTGAGTTAGGCGTTCGCTGTACGTACATCTAATCCAAACCGTAGCGGGAACCAGTGGATCATCACATCGACGGCACTGAACTGGTCACCAAAAAAACCACTAAGCACAGATTCCGCAAAACAATAATCGCCGCATGGTCAGGTCGATGCGCATATTGCGATGAACCCCTGGGGCGCAGCGCAACATTAGATCATATTATTCCACGTTCAAAAGGAGGCGAAACCCAGGCTACGAATTTGGTCGCTTGCTGCCTAAATTGCAATAGCCACAAGTCATCGCATCCGTGGCTTGAATGGTTTCAAGAGCAAGAATGGTATTGTCCATTACGCGAAGATCGTTTAAAAAATTGGATTGCAGGCATAGATGCCCCTTGACGCTTTAGCTTAGACTTGAAGCCATCTGTGAACCTGCAACATGAATCGCTATGTGGTTGAAATATCAGCATTACTTTATGTGGAGTGCCTGCATGACGAGGAGACACTATCAAGCAATTTAGTAAGTCAAATCGAAGAGCTGGCCGCCTCCTCAGAAAATTTGCTTGAGTACGAAATTATTTCACACCCATTGCCCGGCAATGAGGACAATGAACCACCAGATGGACGAGATAAAGTTAATGCTGCGTAGAATCTGGGTTGTGCAATAAAGCTTTCAAGCTACCTGCACCATCACGGTTATAGCATTCCTGGGCTTGGTGGTAAAATATGAGTGCCTGCCATGATTGGCTATGTTGTCTAAATATCATTCCAGCATAAGCTACCTCCCAGATATAACCGGCTTCAGTATTTATGCGCTTGAGTGTTGGTGCCGTCATGGTTATACTGTGTTACTTGGGAGCATTTGATGAAATGGATGGTGGTGGAATTGAGTCTAGAGGAGCAATTGGCAGTCGAGACCCAAGCGCGTCTCGTTCTTAACTGCCCTGATAGCAAAGAAGTCGCTAGATTATGCAGTACCTTAATAAAACAAAATGCACATCAATCTAAATTATTATCGCAAGCAGTTAATCATATTGCAATCTTGGAATGCAGTACAATGTTTCTAATACACTCAACACGCCCGTGGTGGGAACGTATATTCTTGCATCATTAGTTTTAGCTTTCTACATGCCGTGTCAATTTTTTGCCGTACCCGTTCACGGCTTACACCACATTCAACAGCAATTGTTGATAACACCAACGGTTTTGGTTCGTCGGGTCCAAGACCATAGCGTTTGTTTATTAGATCCTGATCTTTGTCGGTTAAATAAAACATCGCCATTTGAAGATGTTCTTTGTCATAATCTGATTCATATAGCTCTGCAACAGGACTAGCAATAAAATCTAGCAGTGGGTTACCATCATCTGTAATTAATACATCAAGACTTTGGTGCGCAACATTGCAATCTTGCAATGCTAATAATTGCTCCAATGTAATCTCCATTAATTCAGCAAGTTCTGTTTTTGTTGGCTTGCGACCATTTGCCTGCATGTATTCAGATTCAAGTCTTAGTGCCTTGTAAGCGCGGTCGAGCACCTGCTGCGGCACTCTGATGAGTCTTTCCTTAGTATCAATAGCACGCTGTAGTGATTGCCTTATCCACCAATATGCGTAGGTAGAGAACTTATAACCGCGTGAGGCATCAAACAACTCAGCGGCACGCTGGAGGCCGAAGCTGCCCTCCTGAACGAGATCCATGAGCTCCATATTTGAAGATCTTAGGCGTGCCGTATAACGCTTGGCGATATGTATTACAAGCCGTAGGTTTGCGTTAACGATGGCGTTTCTAGCTTTGATACCTGCTTTTATCTGGCGTTTTTCGGCTGGCGTTCGTTCTCCATTAAGTTTGCGCAACTCCATGTATTTTTGCACCTTGCGACTTAGCTCGATCTCTTGCGTAGCGGTTAGCAGCGGATAGCGTCCGATGTTTTGCAAGTACTCCCTTGTGGCATCTGTCATGGCTTAGGGAGGAAAAACGCAAACCACTGCCTTATAGCATCACCCGTAGGTGTTCCCGGTGCAGCTTTAATCATACGCAGCACTTCCTTGTGGGTATCAAACGATTTGGTGCCGCCGTTTTGGTAGAGCGTGTACCGGATGCCTTCTGAGAAATGCGTACCAGGTGCCACTGTGGCGTACACCTGGAACGTGCCTCCGTCAAATACGCGGTTAACCCCAGCGGCAGGCACATCCTCAAAACCAAGAGCCTTAAGAATTGACGCCTTAAGCACGCTTTCAGGAACCATTGAGAGCTGCCGCCAAGATGGTTCAGCCATCAGAACGCAGGTTCGTCGTTGGCGTTATTGGCGCGGGGCAAAAACTCAAACCTGCTGACAGCCAGCACATGCTTGGAGCGTTTATCACCAGTTTGTTTATCCTCCCAGTCTTGGCGTTTTACACTGCCCTGAACCATGATGCTGTCACCCTTCTTGCACTTATCAACTATCACCTCGGCGGATCTGCCCCAAACTTCGACATCGATCACGTTATTGATCCAATTGCCGTTTTTGTCTTTCCCTTCTTGGATGCCTCCTGCGAAATTTCCCACAACGTTGCCGCTGTCAAAGCTGCGCAGTGTTGGGTCTGAGATAATGCGGATGATGCCAGATGCGTAGAGACTCATGAGAATTAGTTCAGTGGGGTAATGTTGTGTGCGGATTCAAACGCCAGCACCGATGCCAGCGGATACAGAACATAGGGAGAGCCCAGCGGCAGGAACGCACGATCGAGCGTTACAAAGGCTGGGCCAGTGCCTTGGCGGCGGTGGTGCCGCAGCGCTGCGGGTTTTAGCCCCCAACGTGCTGCTAATTCATTGGTGTTAAGCGTGGTCGAATCAATCATCGGCGAATGGGTCCGCGTCGTTAGATGGGGCAGCAGCAGGTGGCATCAGTTCGGTCTCTTTTGCCAGCGCCAGCTTTAGCAGTTCTTGGTATTGGTCATCGCTTAAGTCACCTTTGCGGGCTTCCATGCGGCCAGTGACCTCCGTGAGCTTGGCAATGCTATCAGCCTTGGCAATAGCTGCCTTGCCAGCGGCAAACACTTTGGCATCACCAGCAAATACGGCAGGAGCCAGAGCCAGAGCTGGTGCAGGTGTTGCCGTTATTGTTACGGCGGTTTCAGCCTGCTCCATTTCGTCCACTGTGTAGACGCCTGACATGTCGGCAGGGAACGCCTTCCTGAGTGCCAGTGCCTCACTGCATTTAGCAATCATCGCGGCTGGCATTTTGCTCCATAAACCTTGGCCGGCGTAGTCCGCATACCGCGCCACGCCTACGAAAGGATGGCTGCATCCTTTGCGCCAAATGATAGTTTTAGCAGCGGCAGGCGCTTTGCTGCCCAGCCATACATCAGCCCACTGGCTGCCTTCTGTGTCACCTATCCAGTAAGTAGCAGACCCATCAAGCTCGCCGCTTCTCTCGGCAATGCTGCGTAAACCATCGATGCCTGCCTGGATTTGTAACTTGCCACCGCGCTTGATAGCGTAGATTTGCTTGCTAAACGGATCTAGCCCGGTGCGTTGGCACGCATAAGCAAACAATTTCAGCTCGTCAGCGGTGCAACCTGGAGCAATCGTGCTGGAGATCAATTGCGTTTGCTCTTGGGTCCATTGTGTAATGGCGCTCATTAGAAATCCTCTGAAGTAATGGTTGAGTTGTCTTTTAATGCCCAGCCCGGAAGCTGTAGCGTCTGAATGCCGTCGGTGTAGCCCGGCCACTCGTTAATGGCGCGACAGTCTTGGATGCGTTGCAAAGCGTTATGGCGGGCAATGCTGCCATGAATCAACGCTTCGGTATTGAGCTCATAAACGCCAATGGCGTACGGTGCAGTCTTTTCAACGGCAACAAACACAAAGCGCGTTGCCAGAGTTCCTGCAAGGTAGTGAGCCGCTTGGACTTGGTAGCTCCATGCCGCAACGCTGCGGGCGAAAGCAGCGGGACTGGCGTCTTGGCAGGTCTTCAAATCGACGATGGTTGCACCGTCAGCGCTGAGCCAATCGGGCCGGCATTTACATCTGAGGCCGGTGGGTATGTCGTCAAACCAGTGCGAAGTCTCTGCGGCGCCATTAGATAGCAGCAAGGCAGCAGTTGAGTTGCTGCGCACTGCATCAGCCATTTGCAATGCCTGCGCTAGATCGGTTTCGGATACCGCTTCAATGCCAGCGGCAGCCATCTCGGCAACCGCGGCTTTGCCTTCCTTTGTACGCCTATCAGGCGCCAACTGGTAGCGCTTAGATAGCTCATCTGCTTCCAATACAGCGCAATGCACAAGTGAACCCAGGCGCATAGCGGCAGTGGGCACCATCGCTACACGGTCAGGATCTAAGTACCTGCTCCAATAGTGGTAAGGCGATTGCATTACCGTTTTAAGCTGGCTGGCACTAATGGCCGGGTCTGCGTGGTAATCGGCGTTGCTAATTGTCATTGTGGTAGTTGGTGAATAGATGTTGGGGCTTGAATCTGGCGGTTGCGTCCATCGACATAGCCCGCAACATAAAGGGCAAAAGAGATTGAAATTACGAGCCCTACCATAATTTTCATGCCAGCACCATCCTTACGCGATAGCGGCTGATTTGCATGTGATCTGCAATGCGTTGCTGCGACATGCCATTACGACGCAACCTGTTGACTCTTTGCGGGGTTGTCTCGGTGGCCCAGAGAATTATTAAAAGTGGCAATAGCAAAACTGCTATCAAGATTGCAAGGGTGGTCATTTTCCTCGGGTTGGGGTGGAAGCTCTCGCCTCCTGTCCCTTTACTATACACACATGGTCGGCTGCTGTCAACACTCCTCAGTTGTAATCCGCAACAAATCCATCGCTTCGCCCACACTTCTTGCCACACCAGCAATTCCACCGGCAGCCTGCACTGCGTTAAGCCATTGCTGCTGCTCTGGTTTTACACGCCCGCTGGAACTTTTTACCTCGATGCTCGTAAATACTGCTATCTGCTGACCCACCATCTCAGATGTAATGGTGACGCTACGCCAGCCAATCAGATCGGCGCTGCCTTTACATAATCCAAAGCTGACCGGGCGGCCATTTATATCCCTCAGCGTGCCGGTGTTATTGCGGAACAGGCGGCACGTGCCAATACTGCAAGCGAGCCTGATGTGTTGCTGGATTGTTTGTTCACTTGCCACGCGCTGCCATTAAATGCCTAGCCCACCCTATGGGATTTTTATATCCACGTTGTTGACCTAATGCCACTAACTGCTCCAGCGACTGCGCAGTGCCTTGCTCGCGCTTGCGGGTAACCGCCAACTCCTTTAGCTCACCTTCCACAACCGTTAGCTCACGCACCTCAGCGCGGAACTCATGGCCGCATTCACCGCATACCGCCGCCAGTGTTGCGCAAGTACTGAAACATTGCGGGCACACCTTGACGCTGGGTGATGCCTCGCGGTCGCGTTTGGTGGCACCATCCAAGCTCCATTCGCGTTCTTCTAAATGGTGCCCAAGCCGCAAGCTGTTTCCTACATGGTCTAAAACCACTGCACGCTTGCCTGGTTGCGGACGCAGGCACCTACCGATCATCTGAAGATGCAACCCAACACTTGCGGTAGGTCGCAGCAGGATGCAGCCGCCAACACTCGGGACGTCAACCCCTTCACCGATAAGAGCGCAGGAGGTGAGCACCTTAAGGCTGCCGGTGCCCAGATCTATAAGCAACTGACGGCGGCGGGCGCTGTCGGTATTGCCATCAATACTTGAAGCGGCAATCCCTGCATCCTGGAACAGCCTTGCCACCGCTTCGGCATGAGCGACCGAACAACAGAATGCGATCGCGGTTTGACCTGATAGGTGTTGCCGATAGTGCGTCAAGCAGTCTCCCATCGCTTGACCCTGCTGCAATAGCTGGGTGGCTTGAGTCATATCAAAATCACCCATCTTTTTACGCAGCCCGGCGCTACTGAATCCTGGCGGCGCTAGCACCCGAGAAGGTGCCAGAAATCCGTTATCCGTTAGCCATGCAGCGCTAGGCCCTTGCACCATCGATTGGTAGTGCTCACCTAGGCCGCGATTGTCACCTCTAATAGGTGTAGCGGTAACGCCTAGCAGTTTGGCAGCCTGGAAATGCTGAATGCAGGCGTCCCACGATTTTGCAGTGGTGTGATGCGCCTCATCGACTACAAGCAATTGAAAAAAATCACGCGGCAATAAATGCAAACGTCGTGACAATGTACCGACACTCGCAACCTGCACCGCATGGGATAAATCCATGCCACGTTTTGCGGCAATAATTCCATGCTGCACATCCATGCCGCTAAGGCTCCTACTGGCTTGATCCAGCAGCTCTTGCCTATGCACCAGGATGCAAACACGGTTACCCTTGCGTGCCGCAGCCTGGGCAATGTACGAAAAGCACACCGTTTTGCCGCCGCCGGTTGGCAGTACCGCCAGCACTGAGCGCTTGCCGAGCTGGTATTGCAGCCGAATATCCGTGATGAGTTGTTGCTGGTAAGGGCGGAGGTTCATTGTTTGCTCAAACTGTGCTAACCTTAGCAGGCAATTGACATGGAGTAATGGCTAAACGCGCAATAGTCGGCAAGTCGGGCGTCACGCCTTGCAAGCATGACCTTCTCAACAAACTTTTAGGTCGTGAAGTTGGCACCCTGAAAGCCAACAAGCTAGGTGTACTTGACTATTTAATTGTCGATCTCACCGCTGGTGACGGCGTTCCTTACACTGGCAAAACGTTTCGCAAAGGCTGCTCTCCAGGCATTATTTTGCATCATGCGGAATATCTTGCTACTAAAACTTATGTACAGGCCAACGTGCTTTTACTTGAAAAGCAGGAAGCAACATACCTTGAATTGGTGGCAAACATAAAAGGCGAACAGCCTGATTTTAAGGGCTATGTTTCGCTTGATGTTTTTTGCCGTGATTCAAAAACTTGGGATTTTTACCAAAACCTTACTGATGCCGCTTTTCTTTACAACGATCCAAACCATATTGAAGACTGGTGTTTGACGCCAGCAATGCTAGCTACTGCACCAAAGTTTACAACTTCACTATCGACGCTTGGCTGCAATGTTGGCGGCATGAAGCGCCTTGATCTCGACAAGCGTGAGCTTTGGTTTGACCGAATCAATATGGTTACAGGCTCAATTGTGCAACCGTGGCACGATGCTTGCTTGTTGTCGGTTGGCGGCGCCGATCAGTGGGCTTACCTAGTAACAGCGCCTACAAAGTGGCGCGATCAAATAACTAGCGATTGCCTTGCCGCTGCAAGCAAAATGGAAGGCCGCGAAGCTGATCCGCAAATTGCTTGGTTTAAGCAAGATCCTGCAGCTTTCTTAGCTCTTCAACAGTACCTATTCCTTACCAAAGCGGAGAACGCTCAATTATGACTACCAACTGGCCTGAAATTCTTCGCCATTATCCAGAGATCACCGGCATTCATCCCGCCGCTGATTTATTCCCAATGGTGGATGCTGCAGAGTTTGCAGAATTATGCGCTGACATTAAAGAGCGCGGTTTGCATCAGCCAATCACTGTTTATAAAGATGGCACCTTGCTAGATGGCCGCAATCGACTGCTTGCCTGCTACCAAACCCACCAAGAAGTTGTATTAGACCGCTATGAAGGCACCGATCCGGTGCAGTTCAGCTTGAGTGCCAACCTGCACCGCAGGCATCTCAACGCTGGGCAGCGTGCCTGTGT
>Ga0310091_100033_pt1 | contig 12110 bp, 9 predicted proteins | sample LakSupDCLTotalD7_FD_194435 | JGI IMG/M metagenome (GOLD analysis project Ga0310091, IMG submission 194435) | Enriched freshwater cyanobacterial communities from Lake Superior, Ontario, Canada - SU02.DCL.Total.D7 | ecosystem: Environmental > Aquatic > Freshwater > Lake | place: Canada: Ontario...
GGCGCAGGCGTTGGTGTTGGCGCAGGCGTTGGTGTTGGCGCAGGCGTTGGTGTTGGCGAAGGCGTTACTGAATTTGGTAATGAAACTAAGGATTGATAAAGTCCGCCACCTAGATATGGGGTGAAGTTAGCAACTGAGCCACTGGTGATGTTGTTTGCAGCCGTCCATGGCCCAAAAATTGTTTCGCGACCGGTTATTCTTAACGAAACAACGCTATTATTGTAAGGTTCAATATTAGCCTTAATTTGCATACTACCTGAAGGACAATTAGCACCACATGGCACTCCAGAACCAGCCAAACTATTTAATTGAGCTGTAGTGCTTACAAAGCCAGATTGTGAAGCGATGCCACCCACTTGGGAAGCACTTGTATATGGAGTAAATGTGCCAGCACTTGGGCTATAACTTCCCACCTGAAAATCAGTAGAAAGATCTGAAGAGTCTTTTATAAAAGCACCGTTAAAAGCTTGTGCATAAATACGCAACTTATCCACTTTGAGAGGATCGCCTTCGATATTAATTTTTGAGCCGGCAAGATTTAACTGAGGCAAACCAAAGCCCCCCTGCAAACTGATCGGAGCCCCGCCTTGCCCCTGGGGCGTTGTTGAACTGGTGGAATCCATTAGAAATCCAGCAAACAACGCTGTGTCCCAATTAGGAGTGGTTACTTGCAAGCCGCTAGCACTGATATTCATATCAAATGGAAATAAAGCTTGGCTTGATGGATCGCGAAACATCAATGCATCCACCGCAAACAGCGATAGAGGCGTTAAACCACTGCTCGAAAAGCCCTTTTCGACGATGAATCCAAACGGATTCATCAACACCAACTCAGGGCTGGCCCCGCCCCAATTACGCCCCCCTAAGGGGCCAGCCAAATTGCTTGGGCCCGATTCAATCCGGCCAAAAATTACCTGTACACCAGTACTGCCATTGCCATCAAATACGGCGGAACTGCCTGGGGCAATATCAAAACGATTAAAAGAATGGAAAAGCTTGTTACCCCGCTGGGTACCCCCTGTTATTACAGCCTCAGCGCTGGTGCCACCAACCTGTGTAGATAAATTACGCGATCCACTGCTACCCACCACTTGGGCAATGGCATTGGGTGATAGCCCAAAACTGAAACTCAGCACTGCAAAAAGCCCGGCTGTGCGATTCCGATTTCTTGCTATTGCCATGGGCTGCCAGTGGGATTGGTGAATCCTCCCCCCAGACAATCTCATAAACACAGGCAAAAATCACTAGATACTGTGCGGCCCCTCACAAATGCTTTGGCTGCTAGCTCAATTATTTGAACCGGCCCTGCAGCCAGGCCCTGTGCGGCTGCCGAGCAATCTGCCAATCGAAAGAGCCGCACCAGCAACGGCCGCACCAGCGCTTGAACTAAGCCCAGAATTAAAAGACTCACGCTTATACACGCAAGAAGCATTAAAAGATCAATTGGAGCGCTGCCAACAAAATAATCCAACAAATACTAATATTCAAAACTTAAATAATTGCGCCGCTGCCCTCACCGCCCAGCTTGTAGCAAAGGGCTACTTAAATTCACGAGTAATCGTAGATACACTCACTGATCCAGCCCGGTTGGAATTAGTAGAAGGCAGGCTAGTTGAATTAAGGGTGCAAAGCAGTAATGCCTCCTTAGCGCGCAGAGTTAGAACATGGTTGGCACCTCTACAACAGGGACCCTTACGGGTAGATCTATTAGAAGAAAGCTTACAAAAGATTAGACAGCGTCCCGATATAGCAGCGGTGCGAGGCAGCCTGGGCCGTTTGGGTAGTGATCCAGCCAAGGCTGTTCTAAACATTTCAGTGGAGCCAGCCGCTCAACCAATCAGAGGTGAACTAAGCCTTCGCAATGATGGAAATCCTGGTACTGGAGAAGCCCGTGGAGTGATTACCCTTAGCAAAACTGGCCTTCTGCAAAACACTGATCAACTACTCATCTTTGCTGAAATTAATACCGACCGCGAACCAGAAGTTGGCTATGTACTCGGATCAATTAGCTACACAGCTAGTCTAAATGATCAGCTAAGTTTCACCAGTGCCTTTGGCTTCAGCCGTCGCAATCTTATTGAAGTAGATCAGCCTTATCATGATCTTTCCTACAGGCAATTACAAGGCTATGGTCAATTAAATTGGAACCTAATAGATGGTTTAAGTTCACAAGTATATGCCTTTAGCGGTTTAAGTGTTAATCGCAACGATGTGTTTTTAGAAAATGAAGCATTTCCCCTACTTATTGGCGGAGATAGCAATGGCTCGTTGCGTACAGGTTTCATTCGAGCTGGCCTCGGCTTCAACAACTCTGGCCGATCTCTTGCCTGGGGCGGGCAGCTATATGGGCTACAGGGCATTCAAGGCTTTTCCACTCCAAACCAACAACTAAACCTTGCCGAGGTTGGCATTCGCCCTGGAGAAGCCAGGGCGATAGGGGCAAGCCTCTCGGGCAGTTGGTTAGCACTACGCCAGTTGCAATTAAGCGTTCGTAGCGCTGCTCAATGGGCCCTTAACCCCCTAACCAGCGACATGGGTTTTAGCATTGGCAGTGATAGTGGCCTCCGCGGTTTACCGGGCCAGCTGGTTAGTGGCGACAGCGGCTATCTGGGCTACATAGAGGCTGCCTATAGCCTCTGGAAAGGCCGCTCTAATCGCCTGCAGCTGGTGCCTTTTATCGGTGCCGGTGGGGTTGAAAGTAACCGCAACTCAATCAATTTCAACGACACCGCCGGGGCGGGGGGCGCTTTTTTGCGCTGGCAGCAGGGTAATAATTGGAGTGTGGAACTCGGCTGGGTGGGGCCATTTCAAACCGAGGCGCAAAACCTCTGGAATAACTGGCTGATAAGTGATGGTTTGTATAGCCAACTAAAAGTGCGTTTTTGAAAATGCTGTTCCCCAGCTCAAGGCGCTGGAACAACTGGCTCAGCTTGGTAACTCCCTACGGCGTTGCTGGCCTTTTACTTTGGGGATTAAGCAGTAGCGGCATTGGCGAAAACCTCAACCTTTTGCTCTACGACGCCAGCATCCAAGTGCGCAAAGCACCGAGCGGGATCGATACCCAAATTCGCTTAATTGGTATCAATGAAGCGGATATCCGTAGATATGGCTGGCCAATCAACGACAAGCAGCTCACAGCAGGTTTGCAAATCCTTAGGGCCGCTGGTGCAGCTGCCATCGGCTTAGATATCTACCGCGATAAGGGTGTCGATCCAGGTAGTGCTGAATTACGCCAAGAGCTCAAACAAAATCCAAAATTGGTGGCAATCTTTAATGCCGCTGAGGCAATCCCAGCACCACTCGACACCCCACAGCAACAGCAAGCTTTTAATGATCTCGTTTTAGATGGCGATGGGGTACTACGTCGCGACCTGGTGCATGTTGATGGCCAACCACTCGCCTATCTAGCTTTACCACTACGCCTATGGGAAAAGGCCAAGGGCAATCAGCAACTGCGTCAAACCTTTAAAAACCCCAAACTGCAAAATCGCTGGCTAACGCCAAAATCAGGTGGTTATAGGCAAGTAGATGCAGCTGGTAGGCAACGAATGCTGAGTTTCTTACAACCCGGCAGCTTTCCCGTTTGGAACCTCTCCGCTTTATTAGATAATAAAATCCTAAAGGCTCAATTAAGCGGCAAAATTATTTTAATTGGTAGTGTTGCTCCCTCCCTTCGGGATAACTTCAACACACCCCACACCCGTTTCAGTGGTGCTGCTCAGCTGGCCACAATGCCTGGTGTGGAAGTACATGCCCACCGCCTAGCAGCCATCAGTCGCCTAGAGCAAGGCAACCACTACCAGATGGATGTGCTACCTGCTTTCACTGAAAGCATTGCCCTAGCCCTGGTTATAGCCGCTGGCATCGCTATTGGCGAAGGAATTAAGGCCCTACGGCGCAGCGGTTGGATGCTGCTCAGCGCTGAACTTTTTCTGCTGGCCATTGGTTTTGGCCTACTGCTTCAGGGTATTTGGATTGGCATTAGCATCCCCATGACTACCCTTGCAGTGATCACTGCAGCCGGTTGGCTACGGCGAGGTGCTGCCGGTCAATTGCAACGGCGCCAAATCGAACGTTTATTGGGGCAAACCACATCCCCCGAAGTGGCTGCTGAATTATGGAAACAACGGGAATCACTATTGGAGGAGGGGCGGTTTCCTGGCAGGGAATTAGCCGTAACGATTCTATTTGCCGATATTGTTGGCTTTAGCCAAGTGGCTGAGGGATTTCAACCGGCCGAAACGCTGCAATGGGTTAATACCGGCATGGAAAAATTTGTGCAGGTAATCCATAGCAATGGGGGGATGGTAAATAAATTCACCGGTGATGGTTTCCTTGCGGTATTTGGGGTGCCCCTAGCTCAAAACCCAACGAAAACCGCAAACCAAGCTTTAAATAGTGCTGCAGCATTGCAACACACATTGCTTGAATTAAATCAACAATTACTAGCGGAAAAGCGCCCGGCAATGAAATTACGAGTGGGCCTACATAGCGGCGAAGTAATCACTGGTTCCATGGGTACTAGCGAACGCATGGAGTATGCCGTTATTGGCGATGTGGTGAATGTTAGCTCGCGCCTTGAATCATTGAATAAGGAGCGTCAGGTTAACCTGTGCAGGGTATTACTATCTAAAGATACCCTTCATCTATTAACAAATCCCGAGCTATGGCAATTTAACTATTGGGGTAGTTTTCCACTCAAGGGAAGAGATCAAAGCGTTGAGGTATACGAATTAACAGGTTTAAATAACTAAAGCTGCTGGCAGCGCACCGGTAGCTGCTCCGGCCAATTACCTGGCAGGGGGGCATCACCTAAAAACTTGCTTATTACGGCCGTGGGAATGCTTGAACCACAACTTGCCCCCAATCGGTTCAAGAGGGATTCAGCCCCTTGCCCGGGCCTAATCAAACTAAGGGCCGGTGGCGATGCAGTGGTAATAAAACCAAGGGGGTCTCCGGCTACACCAACAGCCCCAGGGCAAAGGAAGGAGCTTTCCCAGCGAGTTTCAGTTTTTATAGCGGGCAGAGTAAGCAGCCTCACCCCTGCAACCATGGGCTCCAACTGATAAGAGCGCAGCCCCTGCAGATTTATTAAAAGTGGATAGGTTTGGGCCGCGGGGCCCTCTAAAATGGCGATGCGCACTGGTTTGCCCTTGGCCACCTCTTGAATATTGGCAGGCGGCACCAGGTGGGCAACCAACCTTGAGGTGCATTCACCCCGCGTGCCTCCCCCTATCCGGCGGCCGGGAAATTGACTGCGGGTATCCGTTGTTTGGGCAAAACCAAGGCTTGGCAGCAGTGCCGTAGCGCACAGTGCAAAAAGCAAATGTTTAAACAAGCTCACAATCAACTCTCTGGAACACCTGCTTACCTTTGCACAACTTGTTGAATTAATCCCATGAACTAAAGCAAAGGCCGAAGTGATTCAACTCACAGCAAGCAGCGCCGTTTGAGCGGTTCTTCACTCAATAAACGCATGCCCGCAGCCGTTTCCTCCAGATAACCCCGCTCCCGCAACTTACTTAGGGTGCGAGAGGTTGTTTCCCTTGACAATCCGGCGATTGCAGCCAATTCCCGTTGCCCAAGAGCTGGGAATAAACTCAATACATTGGCACCAGATTCGCTCAGACAAGCCAATTGCGCCAAAGCATTCAATAGGCGGGTGCTGGCATCGGCTGAATGGATCGCAAAACGACGATTTAGCTCCCTCAAGCGCTTGCTTTGCAATTGGGCAATCGCCAAAGAAAGGGGCGCTCGGCTGAGCATCAATTGCCGAAATAATGCACCTGAGAACTTCACCAAATTCAATGGAGTAAGGCTTAACACATCAGCGGAACGCGGTTTTTCATCCAACAGGGCCATTTCGCCAAATACATCACCAGGCCCGAGTAAGCACAACACCACTTCTTCGCCATCAGGGCTAAAACAACGCACCTTTGCTAAACCAGCACGGATCAAAAAAAGGGTTTCGCCCCAATCACTCTCCTGCACCAGCAACTGATCTTCCCCAAGGGCACTAGCTAGATGACGCTCCAACAAACGCTCTAAATCAGCCTTATCAAGGCTTTCAAATAGTGGGAAAGCGCGCAGCAGTTCAGGGGTAAGGGGAGGGATGGCCATGGCTTAAACAATGAACACAACAATGGCCAGCAATGCCCAAATTGCTTTGGAAAGCAAATGCAAACTCTGATCAACGGGTAAGCGATAGAAATTCCGGCACTTACCCCAATCAATCAACATATGGACAAGCCATTCTGCTAGACCCAGCAGGGCTATTCCGGTAAGTAAAGCCACGATCAAACCATGAATTGCTCCATGGGCTGTTAACCAATAGCCCCATGGCAAGGAATGGTTCGGGCCAGAGCATTTCTCCCTCGCCATACGGCCGTTTTGCAGGGCAAAGTCGCCGAGAAAATGCCCCATCAGCAGCAGCAGTAGCAAGTTGATGAACGCCATAAAAAAGCCCTTTAGGTATTGATTAAGAATGATCTGGCGCCAGGATGAAGTCTAAACACCCCCTAACGCGATGGCTGTGTGGCTGATATGTATAGCCTCCCTATTTCTACTGCAGCTATTCAGCCGCAGCATTAATAGGTTTTGGGGCTACCGCTTCCCTTGGCGCATCAGCAGCGCAGCCCTATTGGCCTGGGCCGTTGCTGCCACATTTCCACTATATGGTGGATTTAGCCTAGCCGCTGAATTGCTTGTGACCCTTGCAATCACAAGGTTGCTGCTTTGGTTTTGCTTGGAATTACTGCCCCGCTGGCGCTTATTACCGCACAGCCCCAAAATCCTGCGGGATCTGCTTTTTGTACTGATTAGCGGCTTGATTGTGGTGCTTACCTTGCAGCAGCGGGCCAAGGTAGACATCCTCGGAATTGTTACCACCTCAGCGGTATTAACAGCAATTATTGGTTTAGCAGCCCAAGAACCACTTAAAGATCTACTCGGCGGCCTCAGCCTGCAATTGGAGCAGGTATTACGGGAAGGTGATTGGATTGAGGTAGGCGGTTTGATCGGCCAAGTGCAATCGATCAGTTGGCGCGACACCCAATTGCGTTGTGTAGATGGTTCGAAATTAGTTATGCCAAATGCCCGGGTTACCGCTTCTGATCTGCGCAATTTCAGTGGTTATGGGCCCCATGCCAATCGCATCTTTGTAGGGCTCGACTACAGCCTGCCACCAGGGCAAGCCAAGGGCCTTTTGCTGCAACTAGCAAAGCAACACCCGCTGGTATTGAGCGATCCAGCCCCAGTAGTGCGCCTTGCAGGCTTTGAAGACAGTTCCATCCGCTACGAATGGCTTGTGTGGCAGGCCAGTTACGGCAATAGCCTGGGATTACGCAGCGACCTACTGGAACAGCTCTGGTACGCCCTGGCTCGCCAAGGCCAAAGCATCCCCTACCCGATTCGCGACGTACGCCTCAGCAACAGCACAACCACAGCAGATACTTCAAACAAAAATGAAATCAAACAGCTACTTGAGGACACACCCCTATTCGGTGGCCTTAGCGCAGCCCAGCTAGAACACTTGATTGAAGAAAGCCAATGCAGTAGCTACGGCAATGGTGAAACCGTGGTAGCAGAAGGGGATGAAGGGGATTCAATATTTGTGGTGTGCCACGGACGCATGGCGGTAAGCCGCTTGCAAAGCAATGGCGAAAATTTGGCTGTTGCAGAACTAAAACGGGGCGATTTATTTGGCGAAATGACTTTATGCACAGGCGAATGTCGCTCTGCCAGCGTGCGTGCTGAGGGTGAGGTGCGTTTATTAGAAATCGATCGCGAAGCCCTAGCTAGCCTATTAAGTGATGATCCAAGCCTGCTGGATCGCATTGGCCTTCTGGTGAGCCGTCGCCAAGCTCATTTGCAACAGTTAGAGGATGTTGCAGCTAGCAAACAACAAAAAGATCTACTCCTACGAATGCGAGAATTATTTAAAGCATGGTTGCAGTGAGGCGTTGCGCTAATTGCCGAATCAAACCACGGCTGAAGTAGCGGGAACGATGCAGCAACTCCTCAAAAGCTTCCCTGGGCAACTGGAAAGCCCTTAAACCCTGAGGGCCTGCAGAAACTGTGCGGCTGCGGTTCATACCAGTAATTACCCCCATCTCGCCGAGGGTTTCACCTGGGCCAAGAATCACAACAGAGCCGCTTTGAGATGTAAGCCGGCCATCGCCGGCTAGCACTACTCCCACCCCATCGCTAACTGCACCCTGCTCGATCACCACCTCGGCGGGTTGCCACTGATGAATTTCACCCTGGCTCGCCACCCAAACCAAATTGGCGGGCAACAGATCTGCAAATAGTGGAGATGAGGCAAGAAATGGAAATTCAGCGGCATCAGGGTGGGGTTGGCCACTTAATTGAATATCCAAAAATGCTGAACTAGCCAAACCTTGGCGCGGATTTTGGAGCCTGCGGGCAAGCCTTTCTGGGAATAGCTCACGCTCCAGTAGCAATACCCAACCAGCGGTGTCGGGGTCGGGGTCGCTAAAAAGTAAATCCAAAGCCTCTTCCAAGCTGCCCGATGGCTCAACGCGGCTGGGCAGCCGCTCAAAATTTGCCTCCTGCAGTTTTGGAATCAGCAACGCTTCAAGACCTGCGCAGCGCAATTGCATCGCTAGTGACAGGGGACGCAACAAAGCAATTTGCTCACTCTGTTGTTTGAGTAGAGCAGCAAAGCCAGCCTGCTTATGCCAATCAGCCACTTGCTGGCTGAGCCGAGTTAAGGCTTGATCACCCCTAGGGCCAAACTTTGCCAAGGCACTTTGCCAATTTTCCTCAGACAAGCCGCAGCCTTGGCGTATCTGCTCCAAGCGTTGCTTTAACGACTCATTCATTCCAACAAGATCCAGCACCTGCAGGCCAGCAGTTGCAAGCAACTCCTCAATGGCCTCCGTAACGGCTTCCTGGCGCAGGTCGTTGATCTGACGTTGGCGCCCATCAAGCTTGAGCAGATTGGGTTCCTCTTCTGCCAACAAGCGAATCGCCTCGTGGTGGTCTTGATCTTCTAGTTGCAAGGTATGGCGCAGATCCTGGAGTTGCAAAAGGGAGCTGGCCCGCTCTAGGCGGCCGGAGCGCAACATATCTGCAATAACACCGCGATAAATACTGCGAGCTTGCTGCAAGCCTGCCGCGGGCAGGGCCTTTGCCAAAGTGAAAACCTCCTGTGGTGAAAGCTCCTCCAATGAACGACCATCTAGGGCTTGTTGCAGCGCAGGTAAATTACGTAGCTGTTTACGCAAACTCTCGCTAGTACTTTCGCGCCTGTAGATGGCCTGATCCCGCTGCCAACCACGGAAGATCCAAATGCCAGATATTGCCAATACAACAGAGCGAATTATTTGCGCGCCATTGCTACCAAGGGCTCCTTGGCTTGGATCAACAAACCAAAAAAAGCTATTTATCGCCAAAAAACTAGCAATTAAGCGGCAACGGCTGGTAGCTAACGCCTTTGCTTCTCGGCGTCCGTGGCGCTCATATTGAAGCTGCATCTGGCCTTCAAGCCAGCGGAATAAAGCTACTGAAATTGCAGCCCCAAGACTAAGGCAAATGGGCACCGCCACCAAACGCGGCATTGGCAACCATGGCTCAATAGGCTGCAAAATCCGTTGCGGCAGGGAGGCATCAAAGGCCCATAAACCGTTACGTAAGTAATCGTAGTGGGATTGGTATTGAGTGGCGCCACCAACCATGCGACGCATTAATTCAAAAAAGGTGAGCACCAAGCCTGGATAGGAATACCAAGCCCATTCCAAACCCGGTTTTGCCGCCAAGTTGTTCCAGAAATGGCGTTCCGCATCAATATCAAGGCATGGGGCTTGGCAAGCCACACAGGCGCTTTGCTCCTTGCCGCTGTCGCCGATAGTGCGGCACATTGATTGGCTGATTTTGGAGCTGCCCATGTGGGCCGTGCTGCCAAGGGGGCTGCGGGGGCCTGTAAGCACCGTTTGCACTGGCCCCATCGGGCATACGTATTGACACCAAGCCTTACCGCCATAGGCCCAACCCACAAGCACTGCAGCAGCCACAGTGAGCAGTAGTAAAACCGCCAAACCAATGGGGCTGCTGTTAACAACTAATAAACGCAAACAGAGGCCTGCTATTAACAAAGACCATTGCAATTGAATATGGTTTCGCCCTAACCAAGAATCCGCATTCACCTTCACCACCTCTGGCTTACCCCCCTTGCCAACTCTCGTGCGTTGGCGGCCGAGGGCTCTAAATAACTGAGAAACAAAAGCTAAAGGGCAGATGCGGCGCCACAGTTCATGGCTTGTTAACACGATCAGCATCAATGCTGATGGCACTACTACTCCCCAAAAGATGCGATTTCCCGGTTGGCTATGAACCGCACAGCTTTTCATCCAATCAGCGCATATTGGAGCCGTTCCCTGTGGCAACGAAATTGCCGGGAAGAAAAGTGAAATTATTAGCAGCAACCAGCCCAGCAGTAAAATCCAACGAACAGCCCTTGCCTGGGATTCGGGCCAACGGCTAAAGATCTGCATCGTCTGAGGTAAATCTAAATGAATATTAGTTGCTTTCTCGCTAATGACAAAACCTTCAGTTTTAGTTACCGGTGCCTCCAGTGGTATTGGCGCAGCCACCGCAAGCCTGCTGCTGGATCGGGGTTGGCGAGTTTTTGCCGCCGCGCGCCGTTTAGAGCTAATGGCGCCCCTAGCAACCAAGGGGGCGGAACTCCTGGCGCTTGATCTCAGCAATGCTGAATCCCGCAGTGATCTAGCAGCTCAAATAGCAAACCGGGTTGGTGCTCTTGATGCCGTGGTTAATAACGCTGGCTTTGGCGAGGTGGGCCCTCTAGAAACCATGGAATTAGAAAGGGCCAGGGCAATTTTTGAGGTGAATGTTTTTGGCTTGATCGGTCTCACCCAACTACTGCTACCGGCCATGCGTGAACGGGGTAGGGGACGCGTTATTAATGTTTCCTCGATTGCAGGGCGCTGGGTAACACCTGGTTCCGGCTGGTATGGGGCGAGCAAATTTGCCCTAGAAGCCCTTAGTGATGCCTTAAGGCTAGAGCTAAAAAGCTTTGGACTGCAGGTGGTGGTAGTGGAGCCCGGTTTAATCGCTACCAATTTTGGCGCTGTTGCTTTTCCGTCGATGCAAAAAGCACTGGAATGCAACATCTACGGCCAAATGATGCGCAATGTACGCGCTGGCTGGGAAAAGGTTTATCAAGGTGCTTCCTCTCCGATTGTGGTGGCACAAACCATTGAAAATGCCCTAACAAAACCCAACCCAGCGGCCCGCTACCGCTGCGGACATCAATCAATTTCGATATTAGCCAGCGAATTACTACCCACACGCGTTTGGGACAGATTTATCAGCGCCCAGATGCTTCAAAACGCAGATTGAGATTTAAGCGGCCAGGAGCGATTGCTGCAGCTTGGGCCACAAGCAGGGCAACCTTATCGGCGGGGGTGCCATCAACGCTTGTTCCCCCAGGGGGTTCCATAACTAAATTGAATCCCCAAGCACCCACAACGGTATTGATTTGGCGTTCCTTGTAGCCCTGGGCAGATAATTCAGTTTTTAATTTTGTTAGCAGCTCCTCTGGGCTTGCACTGAGCTGGGTATTTAGGCTGGCTTGACCAAGACCATTGGCGGCAAATAAAGGAGCTGCTGGCTTGGGTAAAGGCAATTTAAGGCGAGCTAACAAACCAGCTGCCGGCGCAGCAAAGGCCAAGGAGGTTTGCAAGCTCAGGGTTAGGCCAATTAGGGGCAGGTGCCAACGCATTGGAGAAGTTGCAGCTGAGCAATCAGATTAAACCGATAAAACTTCCAATAATTCCAATCGGGCTGCCGCCAATGCCTCGGCTAGTGCCGCAGGATCCTTGCCACCGGCCTGGGCCAAATTCGGCCGGCCACCACCACCACCGCCGCAAATTTTTGCAATGGCACCTACAAATTTGCCGGCCTTTAATCCTGCCTTCACTACCGCCGGGCCAAAAGCTGCCACCAGTGCCACTTTTTCTGGTTCTGGAATACCAGCGAGCAAAACGGCAGCATTTGCCCCGAGTTGCTCCTGTAATTGTTGGGCAGCGGTTTGCAAACCATCAGCGGCAACCCCATCAAGGCGAGTT
>Ga0310091_100035_pt1 | contig 11948 bp, 10 predicted proteins | sample LakSupDCLTotalD7_FD_194435 | JGI IMG/M metagenome (GOLD analysis project Ga0310091, IMG submission 194435) | Enriched freshwater cyanobacterial communities from Lake Superior, Ontario, Canada - SU02.DCL.Total.D7 | ecosystem: Environmental > Aquatic > Freshwater > Lake | place: Canada: Ontario...
AACAGCACAGCTAGCAATGTTGATTTGCTGCTAAATATTCTTGAACTTGAGTTGCCTGCCTTCCGTTCTGGCCGCGTCGCTGCTTAAACCAGTTCTGAAGCATTAGCTCACATTGATCGCGCAAAACACCGCCGCACACATCCATATGGTGATGGGCGCTAGCACTGCGGGAGAGGTCCAAACAGCCCCCCAATCCACCTCGCTTTGGATCACTGGCGCCAAACACCACTCGCCCCATTCGTGCTTGCACAAGTGCACCAGCACACATCGGACAAGGCTCCAAGGTCACGATCAATGTGTGCTGGTTGAAACGCCACTGACCACTGCAGTGGCTTGCTTGCCGCAGGGCAATCATTTCGGCATGGGCGAGGGGATTTTGCTCAGCTTCACGACGGTTACTACCCCAACCAATTGCTTTGCCGTTTGGATCGAGCACCACTGCTGCAACAGGTACCTCTCCTGCGTTGCCAGCGATATTTGCCAGCCGCAACAGGCGTTCCATCCAAATGCTGTTTGGAATATCCATTAAGGATCAGAATGAAGGATCAATGTTCAAATGGCTTGCAAGCCCTATTCCACAACCCAGATGTTGCCACGGGTTCCTTAGGGGAGTTACTGAACCAATCCAGCGACCTGCTTTGTAAGTGGTTGGCTGATGCGCCTAATCACGGGCCCAGGCCTGGCCTAATTGTGCAACCCCTTGCAGAACCTGATGTTGCCGGCAAACAAATTGATCAACTGTGGCGTGATCTCTCTTCTTTGATGGATGGCGCCTATCGCCCCAACCATCCAGGGGCGCTAGCTCACCTTGATCCGCCAGCTCTAAATGTATCTATCTGCGCTGATTTGATTGCTGCTGGCCTTAACAACAACTTATTAGCTGAGGAGCTTTCACCTTCGTTAAGTCGCCTTGAACGCAGTCTATGCAGCTGGATGGCGCGGCAAATTGGCCTTGGCGCTAATGCCTCTGGGGTTCCAGCTAGCGGCGGCAGCCTTAGCAATTTGATGGCACTTACCTGTGCGCGCCGGGCCGCAAATTTGCAGGGTCGTTGTGATGGGGTGGTGCTCACTGGAGCTGGTTCCCATGTTTCCTTAAACAAGGCCTTAGCAGTTATGGGTATGGGGCCAGATTGCCTTTGGCGCTTACCACTTGATCCAGAAGGCCGTTTATTACCCGCAGTTCTGGCTGACGCTCTTGATCGAGTAAATCAACTTGGCTTACCAATTTTGGCGGTAGTGGCAACCGCAGGTACCACAGTGCAAGGGGTTGTAGATCCTTTGCGAGAGATGGCCGCACTGTGCAAAGCGGCAGGGGTATGGCTTCACGTTGATGGTGCGATTGGCGGAGTTTGCGCTTTGGTTGATAGCCAGCGCTGGCGAGTGGATGGCATTGAGTTAGCTGATTCGGTTTCTTTAAATCCACAGAAATTACTGGGGGTAACTAAACCTTCATCTTTATTGCTACTACAAGATCCAAATCATCTACGCACCTGTTTTTCCACTGGTCTGCCATATATGGAGCCAGCAACAGCAGACCATGGCGGTGAACTTGGCATTCAGGGTACCCGTGGTGCTGAAGTGCTTAAGTTATGGATGAGTTTGCAATACCTTGGCCTTGAAGGGATAGAACAAATACTTGAAGGAGCATTTTTAAGGGAACGTTCGTTAAGAAGCCTGCTAGAGCCTTTGCCATTGCATTTATTAGCGGGAGATCTACATATGCTTAGTTTTAACTCTGCTGCTGCATCAGCAGATGAGCAGATCAACTGGCGAGACAGTTGTCATAAACAATTACTGGAATCGGGTTTCTGGCTTTCAAAACCAGATTGGCAAGATCTTCCTTTGCTAAAGGCTGTGTTGGGGAACCCTTTTACCAGCGCGATGCACCTAGAGCAATTAGCTGCAATTATTAGCAGGTCTTTATGACACAAAAAGAACAAAAAGGCCGTTGGGTAGCAATCACAACCGGAGTTATTTCTGTGGCCATCGCTTTGGCGTATCTGCTGCTGGTTTTACTACTTGATCGACAGGGTCCATTGTTGCCACCCCCCCCCGAGGCCCTCGGCGTGGGGGTAATTGCTGCACCTGTTGCTTTAGCGGTTCCACCACTCGTGCCAGGGCATCTTCAAGAAAATGTTTGAGATTTAAATCTCTTTTTTCCAAATCGTATTGTTCACGCACTACAGCGGCAATCCCTCCATCTCCCCAATTTTGTTGTTGCCGAAAATAGCTAATAAAACTGCGTCCTGCCAACCGAGTTAACCAAGCTCCTGTTACCGCCTGAATCGCTTTTGAAGCAAGTAAGGCTGGTAAATTCAGACCCATTGCAGCACTAAGTAAGCCTGCACCTCCTTTAACTAAACCAAGGCTCCCTAAGGTGCGTCCCAGAGAAAGTGCCAATTGCTGCCCTTGAGCCCTCGTTATATTTACGCTATAAATCTGGCCGATTTCCACAACCATTTGGGCGTTTACCGCAGCAGTAGCAAGTAAATCAAGTCCAGGTAGTGGTGTTAGGGCAATGGCTCCTGCACCGATCCAACCGTAGCGATCCACAATTTCTAAGGCATCGCGATATCGCTGTTTATCTAGAAGATTTTGAGAATCAGTGGAAAGACTGCTACTTTGCAGCAGGATATTATCTGCCAACAAATCCTCCCCTTCATCCCTAAGTAGCTGGGCTAAACGCATTAAAAGTCTTTCAATTTCAGCCTGAGGTTGCAGCGGCTTACGCCCGGGTTGTGGAATTGATTGTGGTGATCCGCTAGCGCTCACCACATCTTCTGTTCGCACTAAGCCGCCACAGCGGAGTTGTAATAATTGCAGAAGTCTTTTTTCTTCACTCTCACCGCGAAGGTCGCATTTATTTAAAACCAATATCAAACGTTTACCCATTTGAGCTAGAGCTTTAAGAATCATAAATTCACTAGCGCGCAGATCTCCATCAACTACAAAAATCAAAAGATCGCCCCGCACCGCTTCGCTGCGAGCCTGCTGTTCACGCTCTAAACCGTCCTGGCCAGATTCCAGGATTCCAGGAGTATCTCGCAACTGGATTGAGCGTTGCAGATTAGGCAAACGCAATAAATAGTTTTGACTTTCTTTTGTTGATCCCATCGCTGCACCCACAGCGCCGATGCGGTCGTTTATTAAGGCTCTTATTAAAGAAGTTTTACCACTGGAACCGCTACCAAAAATAACAACAACTAAATCACCTTTTTGCAAGCTTGCCTCCACTTGCCTGCGGCGCTCTAGCAAGGCTTCCCTCGCCACAGCATCGCGCAGTTGAGCTAACTGTTGATCAATTGCTTCTAAATTTTGTTTAGCAGCTTCACTGCGGGTACCTGCCGCTTTAGGCCGTTGAGCTTGTTTGCGGCTGCCTTTTGCTGAAAGCCAGGGTTGTAGAAGTGGATAACAAGTGAGCACCACTGCAGCCAGCAGCAGCAGCAAGGTGGGCCCAACCAACCAGCCAGGCAACCAGTAGCTCAATTGCCAAAGCAAGCTGTTAACCGCTTGAAGCACCACCGATAAAATCACGATGGCAAGCAGCAATCCCACCACCAAAAGCCAAGGGCGTGGTGATTTCATCAGCGGGTTTCAGAGTTAGTGCTGCCCCGGCCGGCACTACGCATGATGTCGCCCCAAAGCTCTGCTGCCACTGCGCTGCTCGCAGCAGTAGGACTGCTGTCGTCGTTGCCGAGCCAAATCCCCATGACCCAATGCCGGCTGGGTTCATAGCCAATAAAGAGAAGATCGCGCCCCTCATTGGTGGTGCCAGTTTCCCCCCCTCTGCCCCACCAAGGGAAGCTGCACTGCCGGTGCCCCCCTGAACTACACCACGCAGCAGGCTCTGCATTAAGCGTGCTTGTTTAGGGCTCATAACGCGGCGGCTATTTGATTTTGTTTGCGCTGGTTGGCGGCATCCTTTGTCTGGGTTCAGGCAAGGTTCTGCATCTGTGAGCCTGCGAATGGTGCTGGGCTGCTGCCAAACCCCATCGTTTGCAATAGCTCCGTAGGCGGCAGTCATTTCGATCAAGCGGGTTTCACTTTGTCCCAACACCAAGCCAGGCACTGCAGCTAGGGGTGTTGTGATGCCGAGATCCCTTGCTTTTTTAACTACTGCATCCAATCCATATCGTCTGCCCAATCTGAGGGCAGCTGTATTACTACTGCTGGCAAATGCTTGAGATAACGCCAAGCTGCCTCCGCAACCAGCAGTAAAACTCTGCCCTCCCCAATCGAGTGGAGCGCAGCTGATTGATGAATCTGGCCGTAAACCTCTTTCAAGGGCAACCAAATAAGTCATTAATTTGAAAGTGCTACCAGGTTGCCTTAGGGCTTGGGTAGCGCGGTTGAATTGGCTTGTGTTGTAGTCGCTGCCACCAATCAGGCTAAGAACAGCGCCGCTGCGTGTATCGAGCACCACCACTGCCCCCTGTTTCACACCCCAGCCGTTACCAGGCCTTAGATATTCTCTTAATTTTGATTCAATTATCTCTTGAAGTACAGGATCAAGATTTGTATCAACAAGGAAATTACCTTCACCTGCCACCTCAGGGCCTAAAAGATTTTCCAAATCTCGATGCACTTGATCTGAATAAAAGGGCGAGGGGCGTCGTTCCCTTGAAGCGCAGGCCCTTGGGGCCAACACAACAGGAGTGCGTCTGGCCCTGCGTATCAAATCGGCTGGTGCACCGCCTTCTGTTGACATTTTTGTGAGCACACCGTTACGAGCACTCAGAGCTTGTTGGGGGAATGCGCAGGGATCGTTGCCATTGGGAGATGGGAGTAACCCAACCAATAAAGCCGCCTGCTCAAGGGATAGATCTTTAGCGGTTTTATTAAAGAACAATTGAGCAGCATCTTCAAAGCCCCAACCAACACCAAGATAAACTCTATTTAAATAGCTTAATAACAAATCGTGTTTACTAAATCGTGCCTCAAGTTGTAGCGCTACCATTAATTCCCTCCACTTACGACCAAGAGTTTCCCCTTGTCCAACTTGATCTGGATATAAACTTCTAGCTAGTTGTTGGGTAAGTGTGCTGCCTCCTTCTAATACTCTTCCCCCCAGTAGATTTGTAATTAAAGCCCTTGTAGTGCCGATTGGATCGATCCCTGGATGCCACCAAAAACGATTATCTTCACTGGCAAGAAGCGCCTTTATTAAGTGGGGTGAAAAGCCAGATAATCCAGGTAGCTCATTATGGCCACTGCTATTTGCACTTGAGAGGGGCCGATTGTTACGGTCGTAGAGCACCATCGGCCCTCGCACTGGAGCGAGACTGCCTCGTACGGCAACACTAAAAGTGCCAAAAGCCAGCAAGAGCAAACTAAAAGCACCAGTAGTTAGGGCTGCAGCACTAATAAATTTTAAAAATTTAAGCCGCCATAAATTTTGTTTTAATTGGCGAAATTCAAGAATAGGTAATGCGGTTGCAGACCCTGGACCCAAGTAAATTTGGTCTCCATCTCGCAGCTCGATTGCCTTAACTGAACGCCCCAGCCAGCTAATACCATTTGTGGAAGCAGCGTCTGTTAACAACCAATTTCCACGCCGTAATTCAAGGATTGCGTGACGCTTAGATACGGCTGGATGGTTTACAACTATCTCTCCATCAGTGTCACGGCCGATACGATAAATTTGGCCATAAAGGTTATGGCAAATTGATTCTTTGCCAGACTGATGCAGCCAAAGCTCAGCTGCAATCATTTTGTACTCCTCAAGTTGTGTAGAAGTAAAGAAACAACAGCTAGATTAATAGCAATATCAGCAAAATTAAAAACTGGGAAATTAATAGGCACAAATTCAATAAAATCCACAACAGCCCCCAGCCTCCAGCGATCTAAGCCGTTGCCGATAGATCCGCCCAGGAGCCAACCCGCAGCACAAAGTTGAAGAAACTGCCATTTTTTTCCGGCTCGCCACAGCCACAAAATTAGAAATAGTGCAACAGCAAAACTGATCAAGCCGAGCCAGGCGGCACCCTGTGGAAAGAGGCTAAAAGCAGCACCATTATTCCAAACTAGGCGCAGATTTAGCACGCCAGGAATAACAATAACTTGGCTTGATTGAGGTAGCTGGCTTAGAATCAAATGTTTACTCCACTGATCCAGTATTACTACGCCAATTGCAAGGCCAAGGCTGAGGCCTCTTACTTGAAGAAGTTTATTCACCGGTTTACCAAAAGTAAGGGGCGTAGCACCCTCGCCAGAACTCCAACAAAACAACAAAGTAGCAACTGGCCTGGAAGGGGAAGAAGACTATAAGTAAGAATTAGTTGGGGCAAGCTAACGCTCCATCTATTAGCCAAACTACCTAAACCAAGATTGAGCAAACCGCAAATTTGAATCGTAAATAGACCTAGCAGTGCTGCCCCGGTAAGGCGCTCTAAACGATCCATTCCCGTTTGTTGCACAAGCCGACCACAAAGCCAAGCAGCAGGTACAAATCCGGCCAGGTAGCCAAAGGAGGGTTGCTGCAGGTATGCAAGGCCACCACCTTCCTGAAAAACAGGAATAACGCTTAAGCCAAGGCTTAAATAAGCCACTGCGGCCAACATTCCAGATCGGGGTCCGCACACCAAAGCAGTTAGCAGCAGCGCCGGCACTTGGGCTGTAACTTGTAAATCCTGAAAAACAAACCCCAATTGGGGATTCCACCAGGGCAGAGCCGGTTGTAACAAACCACCAGTGAGAATAAGGAGTAGCCCCACAAGGGCCCCCCACCAGTTCAAGAGGGCGCGCAAGCTCAACCCCAGCTATTTGCCGCCATCCTGCACCAACCTATCGATCTACACAACTTTGACTGATCCATCAGAAGCTCTTTATCCCGTTGGAAGTTTTGTAAAACTGCAACATCAGCAGCCATGGCTGAAGACCGCCTCAGTGATGCCAGTGTTGCGGCCTGCAGATCTTGTAGAAATAGCCGAGCAGGGGGAAGTGATGGCAATTCACCCAATGCAGCAAAGGGCGGTCAAATTTCGCAGAGGTACTTTTCTGTTGGCTGTTAGCTCATTGCAACCTGCCACTGATGCTTCAGGTCATTAAGGGCGGAAGCTGGGCCGCATACACTCAAATTTGGTTTTTGTAGTAGACGTTGAGCAGCCTGCTGCAATTCTGCGGGGCTTACATGTTGCAATTTCTTGAGGCAGATTTCACTATGGTTTTTTGGCAAGCCATAGCTCAAAAGCGCCGCTAAGCGATCCGCCCTTTGGCTAAGCGTTTCGCAACTCAAGGCTTCCTGCCCTTTTATTTTTGCCACCGCCAAATTCAATTCTGCCGCTGAAATTGGTTGTTCAAGCAGCCGCCGCCATTCACCTAAAAAAGCACTAAGGGCTTCTGGTGCCCGATCTATCCCGCAGGAAAGATGCCAAATCATCGGCGAATCTGAACTACGAGTGATTAACTCCGCCCCAATGTCGTAGGCCAGGCCCAGTTCTTCGCGAATTACATGGAACAGCCGACAGCTCATTCCTACCCCAAGGTGTACTTGTAAAATGCGAAGTAAGAGAGCATCGGGATTTTGTATCTCAACTGTACGAAAACCAATCATCATTACTACTTGTTCTGTTCTGCAGCGCACAGCAGCAAAATTGTTCAGCGGTTCTGGTATCAATGGCGGACCAGCTTCGATCTCACTTGTCCAGCCTGAGATCCGATTGATACATTGCTCTTGAAGGCTTAATGATGGATTCCCTGCGAGCACCAAAAGGGCGCTTCGAGCAGAGAGTTGCTTTGAAATTTGCAGTAATAATTTAGGTTCAATTTTTTCAAGATCATTTTTAATGCCGATAGGATCATGGCCATAGGGTCCGTCGCTAAATAATAGTAGTCGCAATTTTTCATGACAAAGATAAAAAGGATCTTCGCGCATTCTCTGTATAGTTTGAATATTTAGATCACGTTCTAGATTTACTTGATCCTTGTCGCAACTGGGCGATTCAAGCATGTCTAATAATAGTGGTAGCAGAAAGATGGCATCATCGTTATTGCATTTTAATGCAAGAACTAGAAAGTCATCCCCTGCATCACAGCGCAAACTTGCTCCGAAACTCTCCACTTTATTGGCAAAATCTTCGGCATTTAATTCACCACAACCCCGAGTTAATACCCCCGCTAAAAGTTGTTGACGACCCCTCTGCCCCGGCGGATCTACCCTGCTGCCAATTGCCAAAACTAGGCGTGCAACCAGTATTGGTGATTCTGGCTGATGCAATAGTTCAAATTGTTTCATAGGAATAATTTTATTCAGGTAAAACTTCAAGTATGCAGGCCTTGCTCAAGTCCCAGTTTTTTGCGAGTGAATGCAATCGATCCTGGTCCCATTGCTTTATCCATTGCAGAGGCGCATCAAGCGGTAACAATCGTTTTTGTAGGCTTGCCTGTCCGAGATGATGGGTTACCTGGCTGATTGCCTCATGGCTAAAGGTGTAGCCATTACCAAGTAAACGCTTAGCGCGCTCGATCTCTTGCAATTCAAAACCCTGCTGAGCTTGGCTTAACAATTTCTCCAATTCCTGCCGCACCTTTGGCAGAGATTCTGGATTGGTAACCGCCTCCAGAATTACCAAACTGCCTCGCTCAAGAGGATGAACCTCCACATCTATGGATTCCACAAGTTGAAGCTTTTCGCGCAGTACTTTCACAAGCCTTGAGGATCTGCCTTCAGTAAGGGCTGCAGCCCAAAGATCAATCCCCATTAGAGCCTCAGGATCTGCTGCGAAAGGGGCAGCCCAAGCCACAAGCAACCGTGCTGATTCAAGCCGTGGCAGGCTCAGATGATGTTCCCCCGGTTGCCAGTGCATATGCAGATCATTTGGATTCAAATCAACTAGTGCTGGATCCTGCTCTGCATCAAGTTCACCGATGGGTCCTGCCGCCAATATTTTCAGCAGTTCATCAGATGCAAAACAACCACCCACAGCAACAGCGCAATTTGCCGCTTTGTAGTGGCGATTTTGAAACCTTTGCATATCTGCAGGCCCATGATTCAAAAGATCGGAACGCAAACCAATAATTGGTCTGCCATAGGGATGATTTCCGCAGGCCAAATGCAGCAAGCGCTGAAAAGCAACCTCCTCCGGTTGGTCTTCACTTTGAGAAAGTTCTTCAAGCACCACCAGCCGTTCCATTTGAAAAGATTCCCTTTCAAGGCTGGGTTGTAAAACCAGTTGTGGCAGCAAATCACATGCCAGGGCAAGCCCTTCAGGCGGAATTACCAGGTGGTATTGCACTTCATCAAACCCAGTAGCGGCATTACTGGAACCACCCATGGATTCAATTTGAAGGTCAAATGCACCAGGGGGAAGATTTTCATTTCCCTTAAACACCATGTGTTCAAGGAAATGGGCAATCCCACTTTCAGTATTTTGTTCCATGGCACTGCCTGCCTGGCACCAAAATTCAATACAAACCACCGAAGCATCGGCAACGGGTAAGTAGGTAATTGGGCAACCGTTCCCAAGGAGATGCTGCTGAGGGGCTGGAAAGCCAAGGGCTGAGTTAGGTAGTGTCAGAGAACAAATAACGCTTGCCACCATCATGGTGCGACCAGGGGCCCTTAGGCTCTTTCGGTTGCGAACAAAATAAATGAATAGCTCTCACCCACTGGTAGGTCGCATAGCCGAATCCTTGTTGCCTCTCTGGCAGCAGCTACCAAAACTTGAGACCCTTCCCCTAGAGCCGGATTTAAAAGAGGTGAGGGGTGAACTTGAAGGCGATAATATGGCAATTAGTAATGAACTATTACGCTGCCGTGGATTGCGAAAGATCCACCTTGAAATAGCTCATATTGGTAAGAACCTAGATATTCTTCACTGCGTAATGTTTCCAGATCCATGTTTTGATCTGCCATTATTTGGTGCAGATATTGTTGCTGGAAGAGCTGGTATTTCGGCAGCTATTGTGGATCTATCCCCCACCGCTCCGCAATTACCAAGTAGTATTGATGAAGCCTTAAATAAAATTGAAAAACATAGTTACTCACAACCCCGTGAGGTGCCGCCATGGGGGACAATTTTTTCTGCAAAAGTATTATTTGTTCGCCCTGTCAATAGCATTGAAGAAGAATGGTTCTTAAAAGATCTACTTGCTTTTCACCAAGTTTTTCTCAACCACTTGATTCTTAGTGAGCCAGATGCAGCAAACCACCCGGACAGCCACATGCGCTATAAAGCACAATTAAATTACTGCGAGCAACAAAGAAGAAACGACAAAACAAGAAGGGTGCTTGAAGCTGCCTTCAACCCACAGTGGGCTGAGGATTATATTCAGAATCTGCTATTCGATGATCCCCTGCCCCCCGGAGAGTTGTATTGTGCCTAAAACAAATTTCAAGTCTAAACCGCCCCAATTAATATTTTGGCTTGCAATAGCTGCCGCTATATTTGGAGTAGTGATTTGGAAGCAGCTAAGCGCTGTTAAAGCTCCGCTCAGCCCTATTGCAGCTAAAAAATCCGTTGTTCAACCCCTTGGGGTTACAGCTTTGGGGCGATTACTACCGGCAGGCGATGTGCGCCGCTTGGCTGCACCAAGCGGCCCTATGGGCACGATGCCGCGCATCGCTGAATTACACGTAGAGGTTGGAGATAAGGTGGCAGCAGGTGCTTTGTTGGCAAGCTTCGATAGCAAGTTAGATAGCCAAGCAGATATTGCTTTTGCCAAGTCAAGCATTAGTACTTTGCTAGAACGACAAAAATTATTGCGTAAGGAACTGGCTCGTTATCGAAAGTTGCAGCAGCTGGGGGCAACTAGTTTGGAAGGGGTTGAATTGCGGCAACTCAAATTGCTCGAAATAGATCAAGAGCTTAGAAATTCACAAGCTGAATTAAATCGTCAAAACGTTAAATTACCATTTACAGAACTGCGAGCTCCATTTGCAGGAACAATTCTGCAGGTTCACGCCCGCAGTGGTGAGCGCCCTGGAGCAAGAGGGGTTGTTGACATTGGCCAAAGTAGCGAAATGGAAGCGGAGCTTGAGGTTTATGAAAGCGATATTGATAGGGTAAGAATTGGGCAACAAGCAAAATTACGTAGTGAGAATGGCGGCTTTTCAGGACAATTGAACGGCAGAGTATTTCGTATAGATCCCCAGGTTCGGCAACGGGAGGTGTTATCAACAGACCCCACCGCAGACACTGATGCGAGAGTTGTAATAGTTAGAATAAGCTTAGATAATAACGATCGTAAAAAAGTGGGGAATCTCTCAGGTTTGAAGGTAATTGGTAACTTAAAACCATGATTTTTGAATCCTATGTTTGTTAAAATCTGGCAAAAACGCAGGATTCCACTTGCCTGGTTACTGCTTAGCCGCCAGCCTGTGCGCTTAGCTATTGCCCTTGCAGGAATTGGTTTTGCAGGAATACTAATGTTTATGCAGCTTGGTTTTAGGGATGGATTATTTGACGCCAGCGTAACGATACATCGTTTATTTGATGCTGATTTAGTTCTTGCCAGCCCCCGCTCAATGAGCTCAATAAGTATGGCTGGTTTTCCAGAAAGACGCCTTATTCAAACACTTGCAGATCCTGAAGTAAGTGATGTATCACCTGTGCACTGGAATTTTGTACTGTGGAGAAATCCAGAAACTAGAACTACAAGATCAATCTTAGCCCTTGGTTTTGAACCGAGTGATCCTCTTTTAATTGATCCAATGGTGCAGCAGCAAGCATCATATTTACAACAGAAAGGCAGGGTTCTATTTGATGAACGCTCCCGAAGTGAATTTGGCCCAGTGGCGGATTGGTTTCGCAAAGGTAAAACCGTTGATTCAGAAGTTGCTGGTGTGAGTTTGAGAGTTGCAGGGCTTGTGCAGTTGGGCCCGTCGTTTGGCGCCGATGGAAATATGATTGTGAGCCGTGAAACTTTTCGCAGCATTATTCCCGGGAGCTCTAAGGGAAGCATCGAGCTTGGATTAATAAGGCTCAGCGCAGGCTCAGATCCAATATTGG
>Ga0310091_100042_pt1 | contig 11324 bp, 12 predicted proteins | sample LakSupDCLTotalD7_FD_194435 | JGI IMG/M metagenome (GOLD analysis project Ga0310091, IMG submission 194435) | Enriched freshwater cyanobacterial communities from Lake Superior, Ontario, Canada - SU02.DCL.Total.D7 | ecosystem: Environmental > Aquatic > Freshwater > Lake | place: Canada: Ontario...
GTTGCAGATTCGGGTTTTCGATGGGGAAACGCTCTCCCGGGGCAGGCAACGGCAGGTAATGCAAACCGCTAGGTCTGGCGGGATCAATCTGCCGGCTTAGTTCTTTGAGTTGTTGATCATTAAAAAATTGCCGCAGCACCCCAGCGCCGGCATTGGATGCACCGCCCACTAACCAGCGGCCATTTATGCGGTGATTACTAATGCCAGCCCCATGCAACGCTGAGGAATTGAATTGCTTTAACACCAAGGTGGTGCCAAGAACGCAAATTCCATCGTTAGTTTTGGGGTTTGCCGCCAGCACCATTGCGTTGGCATCGGTGCTACCGCTCACCACCTGACAGGTTTGGGGTATACCAAGTGCTGCACTAGCAGCGGCGCTGATAAAGCCAAGGGTTTGGCCGCTAGCAACAATTTGGGGTAATGCTTCAGCCCAGGGGGCAACCCCCAGCTGCCCAGCCCATTGATTTCTAAGCAGATCCCAACCCAGGCGCAGATTGTTACCTTCCTCTCCCCAGCGCCAATCCCCCAGCAGCCAGCCCATCAACCAATCGGCTTGATGGCGAAGCATTGGCACAGGTTTACCTATTTGCCATTCCAATTGCTGCAGTAATTGCAGAGCTCTAGCAAGGCTGCCACTGGAGCTAGCTGCGGCATTGCTACTAGGCACTAAGGCTTTGATCGCTTCGCTTTGTTCGCCGCAAGCGCAGCTGTAAGGCAGTGCTGGTGCTAAGGGAATACCAAGCTTGTTGCAAGCCAGCAAAGTGCCAGAAGTGCCATCGATAGCGATAGCTGCTACCTGTTGGCGCAACACAGTGGATAGTTGTTTTACTAATTGAGCTACCCCAAGCTGCCAACCATTGGCATCAGAAAAAGGAAGTGGATATGAACTACTTTTCGTTTCTAATAAGTTCCCTGCGGCATTCACCACCGCCACCCTTAAGCCGCTAGTGCCCAGATCGATACCTAGGCCTAAAAACTCCACTCAGGGGCGCAAACTGGCTGCAATCGCATCAACATTTTCCCAGGGCAGATCAAGGTCTGTGCGGCCAAAGTGGCCGTAGGCAGCAACGTTTTGATAAAAACGACCGCCCCTTTCCTTAGGTAAACCGCGCAGGTTGAAGATTTCAATGATGGCGCCAGGCCTGAGGTCAAATTTTTCTTGAACTAGTTCAGTGAGGGCTTCATTGCTAATGCTGCTTGTATTGAAACTTTCCACCAAGATGCTCACCGGTTTTGCTACACCAATTGCATAGCTGAGTTGCACCTCCACCTTGCGGGCAAGGCCTGCAGCCACAAGCGCTTTTGCTACATAACGGGCCGCATAGGCAGCAGAACGATCCACTTTGGTGGGATCTTTTCCTGAAAATGCGCCCCCACCATGGCGGGCGTAACCGCCATAGGTATCAACAATAATTTTGCGCCCGGTAAGGCCTGCATCACCTTGGGGGCCACCTACTACGAATTTTCCGGTGGGGTTTACAAGGAAACGAGTGCTGTTGCGATCAGGCTTTAGAGCTAAATCAGCGGTGGCTGGTTCCACCACATGCTGCCAAAGATCGGCAGAGATCCGTTCCCGCAAACCTTTGTCGTCGCTGATGCCGTCTATTTCAGCGATGTGTTGCGTTGAGATGAGGATTGTGTCGATCGCCACCGGCTTTTCGTTTTCATACACAACACTCACCTGGGTTTTGCCATCGGGCAACAGGTAGTGGAGTGAACCGTTGTGGCGTACCTCTGCTAGGCGTCGCGCTAAGCGATGGGCCAGGCTTATCGGTAACGGCATCAATTCAGGGGTTTCATCACAGGCATAACCAAACATGATGCCTTGGTCGCCGGCACCAACTTTGTCTAGGGGATCACCATCGTGATCATCTGCTTCATCTACCCCTTGAGCAATATCAGGTGATTGCTGATCAAGGGCCACCAACACCGCACAACTATGGGCATCAAAGCCACCAGCGCGGGCACCGTTGTAACCAATTTGTTCAATTACACCGCGAACAAGTCTATTGAAATCAACTATTGCGGTTGTTGTTACTTCACCTGTAATTATGCAAAGCCCAGTATTAACAACAGTTTCACAGGCCACTCGGCTGGCAGGATCTTGAGCTAGTAGTGCATCAAGCACTGCATCGCTCACTTGATCGCAGATTTTGTCTGGATGCCCCTCAGTAACGGATTCTGAGGTGAATACGTAGCGACCCATGGGCAAAAAATTCCTAGCGAAAGGCAGGCTACAGCGGAGCTAGTTGATCCCAGTGCTGCAGGTAACCATGGCTGCCTGAAAGCTGAAGCGGCCGCTTCCAACCGCCGTTGTAGGCAAGATTCCAGCCCAAACCAGCAGCAGCAGCCATGTTTAGATCTGCTTGAGCATCACCCACCATGCCGCAATGTTGAGGCTCAAAACCCAACTCATTGCAGAGAGTTAGGGCTGCCGCCGGACTTGGCTTTGAGGGATTTCGTTCAGCCCCATAAACAGCACTGAAAAATTGGCGCAGCTCGTAATGCTGCAAAAAAGCTTCCAAGCTTGGGCCAAGATCACTACTTAAAATTGCAAGGGTGATCCCCTTTTGCTGCAGGCGCTGCAGCAGCGCAACTAGGCCAGGTAGAGGTGGGGTGAGTTGAGCTTTGCGATCAGCAAGGGCAAAATCTGCTCGGCTGAAAGCTATTTCAGCCCATTCCTGGGCAGCGCACCAATCCACCCCGTTCATAGCCAGCACCGTGGCGGTGGAAATCAAATTGCTATGGCGGCTAGCAACTGCGGTGGCACCAGCAGGATTAATGCCATTTTTGCTCAAGCCATAGGCAGCCAGAAGCGGGGGGAGCAGCTCTGGCTTGGCACTGATGCCAACACAAAAAGAGGCTCTGGCATTTGCCAGAGCCTCGAGGTAATTCTCACTGCTGCAAAGGGTGCCATCTTTATCAAATAGCACTGCTTTGGTTGAATCAAGCGGCAGTGATTTGTTAATCAAGCTCAGCGGATTCTAATTCTGTATCGGTATCGGCATCTGCATCGGGTTCATCGGCTTGTTCCAGCAGCATCTGTTTGTAACGAGCAGCCATTTCTTCAGCGTTATCAAACACTTTTTGTGGATCGGTAAGCATATCGCCGGGTTCAGGTTCAAGAGCCTTGGTGGATAGTGAAATGCGACCCCGCTCCGCATCTAGATCAATGATCATTACCTTCATTTGATCGTTCACATTCAGCACCGTATGTGGTGTTTCGATGTGTTCGTGGCTGATTTCTGAAATGTGCAAGAGGCCACTCACGCCACCAATATCAATGAAGGCGCCGTAGGGCTTAATTCCCCTTACGGTGCCGATCACCACTTCACCCACCTCGAGGCGATTCATCTTGCGTTCCACAAGGGCGCGGCGATGGCTTAATACCAGCCGGTTACGTTCTTCATCCACCTCAAGAAATTTGAGGGGAAGGAAATCTGCAACCAGATCTTCTTTTGGTTTACGGGTGCTGATATGGCTGCCTGGGATAAAGCCCCGCAAGCCCTCAACTCTTACCAGAGCGCCACCACGGTTGGTGGCAAAAACTTCGCTATAAATAGTGGCGTCTTCTTTTTGTAGTTGCCCAACACGCTCCCAAGCCCGTTGATATTCAATGCGGCGAATTGAAAGGGATAACTGACCATCTTCATTCTCATCGGTAAGAATAAAGAATTCGCGAACCTCCCCAGGTTCAAGCACCTCTTCAAGGGTTTCAACCCGGTTGATAGATACTTCTTGCAGGGGCATAAACGCTGCTGTTTTTGCACCGATATCAATCAGAGCGCCCTTCGGCTCTAGATTAAATACAGTGCCATTTACAACATCGCCGGGTTTGAAGTGATAATCGTATTTACTTAGTAAAGCTGTAAATTCTTCAAGGGTAAAACCCACATCATCGCCACTGCGGCTGGCAACTCGAATGCCATCTTCAGCGCTTGGTACTTCTTCTGGGATGTCATCGGCCAGATCATGGGCCATGGCATCAAGGCTTTGCTCTAAATCGAGCATGGAATCAGCAGCCAGCGCTTCAGTGCTTAATGGGGTTGTGGTCATGGATGGAACAGGCGGCCTGCCTCAGGCAGGGGGAAGGGAACCGTTTAAAGCTCCGCCCAAGCAAAACGGTAATCTCCAACCCTATCAGCCGATCTCCGCCAATTGACGTTTAATTTGGTTGCGTTGTTTAAGTTTTTCGAGAGTGCCGATAAAATCTGAAACACTACGAAACTTTCCATACACTGAAGCAAAGCGCACATAAGCCACTTCACTTAGATCACCCAGCTGATCAAGAACCAAATCACCTAATTCTTGGCTGTTAATTTCGCGTTGGTTTCGCTGTTGCAACAATATTTCCAGATCATCGATTACCACTTCCAATCGCCCAGTATCAAGACCTGTTTTTTCGCATGCCCTCACCAAACCGGTTAAAAGTTTGATACGACTAAAAATTTCGCGATTGCCATTGCGTTTAATAACTGTGATCGGCACAGTTTCCACTCTTTCGTAGGTGGTAAACCGGAATTCACAATTGAGGCATTCGCGCCTGCGCCGCACGGTTTTACCTAAATCTGCTGCCCTTGATTCGAGCACCCTGCTATCACTGTGTTGGCAGGCGGGGCACTGCAAAATTAAACAATCAATTAAATAACTCTTTAATTGTAGACATTAATACCAATATTGAAAAGCCCCCCTTGCAATTGCAAGGGGGGCTTTGTCTTGAGCAGGGTTAATTAAAAGCCTTACTTGCCAATTTTAGGTGGATCTCGCAGGGCAACTGCAAAAAACAGAGTGCCGATTGCGAATGCAAGGATCAAAATGTAGGCGAAACTTTCCATCGCTAGGGTTCTCCTAAGGGTTATTTGACGGGGCTACCAGTCGGGGGCACATAGCCCTCGGGCAGGCGGCGGGTGGACTTGTCGCCCAGTTTTGCAAATAAACCGAATTCAACTTGTTCGCCGAGATCTGGATCGATGCCGGCAAACACATCGCGGTAAAGGGTGCGAGCCCCATGCCAGATGTGTCCAAAGAAGAAGAGCAACGCAAAAGTGGCATGTCCAAAGGTGAACCAACCGCGGGGGGAGCTGCGGAAAGTGCCATCGGATTCATACTTTTCACGATCAAACTCAAAGGCTTCACCCAATTGAGCTTTGCGAGCTAAACGCTTCACGTCGGCTGGGTCTGTGAAGGTTTTACCATCCAGTTCACCGCCGTAAACGGTTGCAGTTACTCCAGTTTGCTCGAAGGAATACTTTGCTTCTGCCCTGCGGAAGGGGATATCTGCGCGCACGATGCGGTCTTTATCCTCGAGAACAACTGGGAAGTTTTCAAAGAAGTTTGGCAAGCGTCGCACCTGCAGATCTCTGCCGTCTTTATCGGTGAAGCTGATGTGACCAATCCATCCGGTAGGAAGCCCATCGCCGTTAACCATTGGCCCAACTCTGAACAAACCTCCCTTGGCTGGGCTATTGCCCACGTAATCAAAGAAGGCAAGCTTTTCAGGGATGTTGCCGTAGGCCTCGCTAGGACTGGCGCCTTGGGCGATTGCACCCTGGGCGCGTTTGGCTATTTCTTGTTTGAAATAGCCCTGATCCCACTGATAACGGGTGGGGCCGAATAGTTCAATCGGAGTGGTAGCACTGCCGTACCACATAGTTCCCGCCACAATAAAGGCGGCAAAGAAGACAGCTGCAATGGCACTAGCCAGCACCGTTTCGATGTTTCCCATCCGCAGCGCTTTGTAAAGCCGTTCCGGAGGGCGAGTGGTGATGTGGAAAACCCCAGCAATTATCCCAACGATGCCGGCTGCAATGTGGTGAGCCACAACACCGCCTGGATTAAAGGGGTTAAAGCCCTCAGGTCCCCAGGAGGGCTGCACTTTTTCCAGATGGCCGCTGATTCCATAAGGATCGCTCACCCACATCCCCGGCCCGAAGACCCCGGTGAGATGGAAAGCGCCAAAACCGAAACAGGCAAGGCCAGCAAGTAGCAAATGGATTCCAAAAATCTTGGGAAGATCGAGAGCGGGCTCACCGGTGCGGGGATCCTGCCAAATCTCTAAATCCCAGAAAGTCCAGTGCCAGATGGCGGCTAAAAACAGCAAGCCACTAAAAACAATGTGGGCGGCAGCCACCCCTTCGAAGCTCCAAAAACCAGGATCAACCCCGGTTTCACCGGTGATGCTCCAGCCTCCCCAGCTGCCGGTAACGCCTAATCGAGCCATGAAGGGCATAACAAACATGCCCTGCCGCCACATGGGGTTGAGAACGGCATCAGAAGAATCAAAGATGGCCAACTCATATAGAGCCATCGAGCCGGCCCAGCCGGCCACCAGGGCGGTGTGCATTAGGTGCACCGCCAAAAGGCGGCCTGGGTCGTTGATGACGACCGTGTGCACCCTGTACCAGGGCAATCCCATTTGATTTGGTGGGGGTAAACGAGATCAGAAGCTCCGCATTAACTGCGAAGATTTTGTGATCGTAAGGGTTTAAATCCAAACCCAGGCTTGCTGTTTCAAAGGGAAACAACTCATGTGGCCGGCGGAGCTCCCTTTCTTTCAGGATCGCGTCACAAATCGCAATAAGTATCAGGGCAGAATGCCTTCAGTTGTGGATTAGCGAATGCCGGTGGTGCGTTTTGTGAGGGAAGCCTGTGATGTGGTTTGCCCGGTGGGTACAAACCTGCGCGAGTTGGCTTTGGCGGAGGGCCTGCAGCTTTATGGCTTAAAAGGGCAGCTTGGTAATTGCGGCGGTTGCGGCCAATGCAGCACCTGTTTCATCGAGGTGGTTGCCGAACGCGATGGGGCAGCTCTGAGCGAGCGCACAGCCGTGGAAGATCAGAAATTACGGCGACGTCCTCCCAGTTGGCGGTTGGCCTGCCAGGTGTTGGTGCTCGATTCAGTAGCTGTATTAACCAGGCCCCAAGTGGGCAGAGATTCCCTTGCTAAGCAACTGCAAAAGGCTTGCTTAGAGCCATTGCCAATTGCTGAATTGAGCGACGAGCTGTGAACTCCAGGTGATAGGGCCGCTCTGGCGGTGATACCCTCCCGGAACACCTTTTGGCGGTTATGCAAACCAACGATCTCGGCTTTGTGGCCAGTCTTTTATTTGTATTTGTTCCAGCTGTATTTTTGATCGTTCTTTATATCCAAACCAACAGCCGCCAAAATTAGCTACACGCTTTAGGGCTTTCTTGGCCCATGGCTCAGGGCTTTTCAGGTTCCCTCACCAACAGCACAGGAGCTGGGGCATGCACCCGCACGTAATCGCTTACCGATCCACCCAACAGCCTGTCGAGGTCTACCAAGCCTTTTGCCACTAGGGGGCGGCGATCTTGGGAGGCGATAACAACTAGATCTGCTTTTATTTCCAGGGCAGTAGCGCATAAACCCCTGCCGATATCACCGGTTTTGTGCACAACATTCAGTTCAACGCCAAAGCTACGGGCCCGTTGTTTTGCCTGATCTAAAAGGGTATTTACCGGTTTGGCACCGGCACGGCTTGGGGCTAAATCTTGGCGACCAATGTGCACCCCGGTGAGGCTGCTGCCAGGGATATCGCGGGCTAATTCACAGGCAAGCTTGAGGGCGTCGTCGCCAACACCGGTGCCATCAATGCCCACCATTAGCCGGTTGATGTGGCGTATGTAGAGGTCGTCGCGCACCAGAAGCATGGGGCGGGTAGAAAGCTGAAAAACGTATTGGCTTGAGCTATTGGCAAGGATTGATTGCAAACGGCCAAGGCCGCGGGAACCCATCAGGATTAGATCGGCATCTAGTTCATCCGCCACCGTAAGCACTGTTTGCTTGGTGTCGCCTTGGCGCAAAATTGTATTTACTTCAGTGGGTTCTAAACCAAGGCGAGAAACCGCATCCGCGAGTAGTGAGGCGCCTTTTTGCCAGGAACCATTTAGATCTTCACCGGCTTGATCCGGTACTACATGCAACAGATTTAGGCGCGCTTTTGAAAAACAGGGGATATCTCGCAACATGCGCACCATTTCCCCCACATGGCCCTTGCCGGAATCGGCGATCAAGAGATTGCTGAACATGGCAAGCAATAAATCTCACAAAAGCCTATGGCCCAGTCGCGTCGCCTGATATGATAGTACTGATGTATTAAATTGCCGGCTTTGGCTGATTCGGCTTTGGGTAATTTGGTTTTAGGCGATCAAAATTTGGCTTTAAGAAGGCGTTGGTGGTGGACCTGGGCCCAGGTGGAAGGCCTTGGTATGCAGCGTTTACAACTTATTGAACGAAATTTTATTGATCTTGCTGTTGCTTGGCGGGCCCCAGCTGCGGCCCTCATGGCCCTGCCTGGGATCGGCCCGGAACTGGTGAATTCAAGGGATCAATTAGCCAAGCGGCTTGGAATTAATGGGGTGCCACTGGAATGCCCAGCGCGGGTGTTGCTGCCAACAGATCCCGCTTTGCCCCCCTCGCTTAGCTGCTTGCAGCGGCCCCCTTTGGAATTGCATTGGCGGGGCCGAGGCAGTCTTTGGGGACATTTGCGCCGGCGGCGTGCAGTAGCCGTTATTGGCACGAGGCGCCCTTCACCCCATGGTTTGGAATGGGCAAAAAAATTAGGGATTGCCCTGGCTCAAGCAGGATGGCCAGTGCTCAGCGGCTTAGCTGAGGGCATCGATGGAGCTGTCCATCAGGGTTGCCTTGCGGCGGAGGGGGTGCCGGTGGGGGTGTTAGCCACGAGCCTGGATCGGGTGTACCCAAGGCATCACTCACAGCTGCAGCAAGAGGTGGGGGAAAGGGGGCTTTTGATCACGGAGCAACGCCCAGGGGCTGCAGTGGCAAAGGGGCATTTCGCTGCCCGTAATCGGCTGTTGGTGGCGCTGGCGGAAGCGGTGGTGGTGGTGGAGTGTCCCATTGGCAGTGGTGCATTGCACGGGGCGAGGTTGGCCTGGGCTGAGCAGTTGCCCCTTTGGGTGGTGCCTGCAGATACCAACCGTATTTCTGCAAAAGGCAGTAATTCCCTGCTGGGGCAGGGAGCAACGCCACTGCTGGATCCTGCGGATTTGCTCAGCAGCCTTGGGCTTGGCCCTTTGAAGAGGTTTACGCCACTTTTTCAAGAAACCGATAGCAACACCAATCACAACCTCAATAGCGATCCTCTTTTGGCTGCTCTTGGGGCTGGAGCCAGTTTGGAGCAATTGGCCCAGGCGATGGCTCAGCCCCTGCCTCAGTTGGCGGAAAAACTGCTGCAGCTCGAGTTGGCCGGGCTGGTGGAGGTGGCCCCTGATCTGAGCTGGCGTCGCCGGCAGAATGGCTTGAGATTTGCTTAGCCGTAATGCCCATCATTAGCGGCGAAGAGTTGCACATTTGGCGACGTCAACAATTGCAAATCAATCCAGGGGCTGCCGCAGGTTTGGATTGGCTACTGGAAATGGAAGGGAAAGTGCCATGGCGGGCTCTGCAAGCGAGCCGGCTACATCCAGAACAACCATTAACAATTGCTCAACCCCTGTTGCAATTAGCAAATATTTGGTGTCAACACATTCAGCAGCAAAAGCCGTTGCAATATTTGGTGGGGCGATGCCCTTGGCGAGATTTGGAACTGCAAGTGGATTCAACGGTTTTAATCCCGCGGCAAGAAACTGAATTGTTAGTTGAATTGGCCTTGTGCGTAGCAAGTGAGTTAGGAGAAACAGGCCTAACGCCCTGGGCCGACCTGGGTTGCGGTAGTGGTTGCATTGCAATAGCGCTCGCTAGAGCATGGCCGCAAAGCCAGGGTTGGGCTGTAGACATAAGTGCTTCTGCTTTAAAGCTTGCCTCTTTAAATGCAACAATCCATGGCGTGGCCAAATCTATTAATTGGCTGCAGGGCAATTGGGCAGAACCGCTGCAATTTCAAGCAGGAAAATGGAAATTATTGATAAGTAATCCGCCTTACATACCATCGGCGGTGGTGAATCAGCTTGAGCCTTTGGTTCGCAACAATGAACCGCGGTTGGCCCTGGATGGCGGGGATGATGGATTGGATTCGATAAAAAGTATTTGTAAGTTGGCACCAATTTTGCTGGCTCCTGGAGGCTGGTTACTGCTTGAGCATCACCATGATCAATCCGAAGCAGTCCTTAAATTACTAAGGCATGCTGGGCTGGAATTAGTGGAAGCTAAGAGTGATCTAGAAGGAACCCTGCGTTTTGCTGTAGCCAGAGCAGGAGGAGGAAATTAATCGAAAACTCAATAAATAAAATGGCTTCTTATCCCAGCGAAGCGCTTGTTGCAATTTTAGAGGCCGGAAACCCTGTGGCTTTTCCTACTGATACGTTGCCTGCCTTAGCGATTAAACCTCAATACGCTCAGCGGCTCTGGCAGCTAAAAAAAAGACCTGCCCATAAACCTTTAATCCTTATGGCTGCAGAGGTGGATCAACTAATCGCGGCTCTAATGATTCCACCCCCTCCAGGTTGGCAAGCTTTAGTAGATCAAGGTTGGCCCGGTGCTTTAACCCTTGTGTTGCCGGCAGCTGGGCCTGTGCAAGAGGCCCTTAATCCCGGGGGTGGCAGCCTGGGGCTTCGCATACCGGCGTGCCCAATGGCGTTGCAGTTGTTGCGCTGCACTGGCCCCCTTGCAACTACGAGTGCTAACTATTCAGATGAACCTGCTTGCACGAGCCCTGAGCAAATATCCCGGCTTTTCCCAGAGCTGCCTTTATTAGCCCCCTTGCCGTGGCCCACGGGTTCTGGAAAGGCCAGCACGGTGGTGGCTTGGCGCCAAGGAGAAAATGGCAGTTGTTGGCAAATATTGCGGCAGGGGAGTTTGCAAATGAACGGGTTGGAGAAATAACTAATGGCTTGGCTGCTGCTACTAGTAGGGTTGATTTTAACAATATTTGATTGGTTTATTAAGCCGCTAGTACGTTTTGTTGAACCTTTGCTTAGCCTCAAACCGGCAATATGGTTTCCACTTGTTTTTGTTACTTGGCTTCTTTTGGCTGATAATCGCAAAGATACACACTTATAAATATAAATTAATCTTCAATTCTTTTGAGCCTGCCTATTTTAGGTATTCGGTATCGGTAGTTCAGGCGTTGTGGTTTGCAATTTAGGCGTTAAGACCGTAAACTAGAGAATAGTACTCTAAGATAAAAAGTAATTTTGAAATTTAGCGCTAAAACCAACTACGGCATTGTTGCTTTGCTAGAGCTCGCTGCTGAATTTCCAGGCGGCGGAGTGCTTCAAATCGCTCAAATTGCATGCCGCCAAGAAATTCCAGAGCGATATCTTGAACAAATGATGACCAGTTTGCGCAAAGGAGGTTTTTTACGCAGCATCCGCGGGCCCCGCGGTGGGTATCAACTCACTCGTTCACC
>Ga0310091_100048_pt1 | contig 10717 bp, 9 predicted proteins | sample LakSupDCLTotalD7_FD_194435 | JGI IMG/M metagenome (GOLD analysis project Ga0310091, IMG submission 194435) | Enriched freshwater cyanobacterial communities from Lake Superior, Ontario, Canada - SU02.DCL.Total.D7 | ecosystem: Environmental > Aquatic > Freshwater > Lake | place: Canada: Ontario...
GTGATTTGCTGGCCAGATTGCGCACCAGCTCAGGGGTGAACAGTTTGTTGATATCCATCCCCTGGCGAGACATCTCAGCAGCGGTTTCCTGCAACATCGTGTTCACTTCTTCTTTAATCAAACTTTCCGGGATTTCCACCTCTAATTCCGCCACCAAAGCTTTCAGCAAAGCTTGTTCGCAGTTGATTTTTTGGCGTTTTTCGGCGTCAACTTTTAGGCGTGTTTCCAGCTCTGTGCGCAGTTCCGCCAGGGTTTCTTTATCGCTTGCTTGTTGAGCAAAGGCATCATCAAGGCTGGGTAGTTCTTTGGCTTTGAGATCGTTGAGGCTGATTTTGAAGCTAGCTCCACGGCCGCGGCATGTTTCATCTGGATAATCGCTAGGGAATTGGCAATTCACCTCGGTTTCAGCGCCAAGGGTTAATCCCACGATCCCTTCAACAAAGCCGGGGATCATTCGCCCCACCTCCATCTCCACCTCAAGGCTTTCAGCGCTGCCACCGCTTATTGGTTCATCGGTATCGCTAAAAACACCGCTGAAGCTCACTACAGCCACATCACCGATGGCGGCAGCTCTATCGCTGATCGGCACCAGGGTGGCCAGTTGCTTGCGGGATTGCTCGAGCAGCTCATCTACCCGAGCCGGATCGAATTGCACTTCTTCTGCTTCTGCTTTTAATCCTTTGGTGGTTTTTAGTGTTGGCGTTGGCGGTATATCCATTTCCAGTTTCAACAGCAACTCCTTACCGGGTTCAAATTGCGCCAGCAGGCTGTCGAAACCACCGCTCAATTCCGGTTGCCCGAGGGCTTTTAACTGCTCTTGGGCGAGGGCATCTTTCAACACGCTTTCCACTAGTTCTTCAAGGGCTGTGGCCTTCACCCGCATAGCCCCCAGTTGTTGCAACAAAACTGGCCGCGGCACCTTCCCTTGACGGAACCCAGCCAGCTTCACAGTGAGGCCCAATTTCTTAATTGCCGCTTCGTAGGAGGCTTGGCAGCGGCCGCCGGGCACCCCAACTTCGATGGCTAATCGACTGCCAGGCAAAGGGGAAGTGGAAACCGTAAGGGTGCTGCTCATGGGTAGGCCGATTCAATCCAAGCTCGTGATCCTAGAAACAAACCGGCACGGGGATCCTTAGTGCGTATTATTGGAATAACAAACGAGAAGGCGATGCCCTTCCGTCGTTGTTCAGCTTTGCTTGATCTCACTTACCACCGTTGACCCCCGCAAACGCGGCTAAGCCGCAAACCGTTGCCATTCTTGGGGCCACAGGCGCAGTGGGCCAAGAACTGCTTGCTCTTTTGGCTGAACGCGCCTTTCCGATCAAGGAATTAAGGCTTTTGGCCTCCCCCCGCTCGGCTGGTGTTGAGGTGCCCTGGCAAGGGAAAAAACTTCAGGTGCAAGCTGTTGATGAAGCAGCGCTGCAGGGGGTAGATCTTGTTTTGGCATCAGCTGGTGGTTCGGTGTCGCGCCAGTGGGCACCCATAGCGGTGCAGCAAGGGGCAATTGTTATTGATAATTCCAGCGCTTTTCGCCTTGATCCTGAAGTGCCACTGGTGGTTCCAGAGGTGAATCCAGCGGCGGCCCTGCAGCACAAAGGCATAATTGCCAACCCGAATTGCACCACAATTTTGTTGAGTTTGGCGTTAGCTCCGCTTGCGGCGCAGCGCCCCTTGAAGCGAGTGGTGGTAAGCACTTATCAATCTGCCAGTGGCGCTGGCGCTAGGGCGATGGAGGAGTTGCAGCAGTTGAGCCGCACTGTTCTCGATGGTGGTGAACCGCAAAGTGAAGTGTTGCCCTATTCATTGGCATTTAATTTGTTTTTGCACAATTCTCCGCTGCAAGCAAATGGGTACTGCGAAGAAGAATTGAAGATGCTCTATGAAACTCGCAAGATCATGGGGCTCGATCAACTTCGTTTAACTGCCACTTGCGTTCGTGTTCCGGTGCTAAGAGCCCATTCGGAAGCGGTGAATCTTGAATTCGAAGAACCATTCCCGGTAGAGGAGGCCAGGGCCTTGCTATCGGCAGCACCCGGCTTGGAATTAATTGAAGATTTCGCCACTAATCGCTTCCCGATGCCCAGCGATGTAACCGGCCGTGATGCGGTGGCGGTGGGCCGAATTCGCCAAGATTTAAGTAATCCAAATGCACTTGAATTATGGCTTTGCGGTGATCAAATTCGTAAAGGGGCCGCATTAAATGCAATTCAAATTGCTGAACTTTTGCAGCAGCAGGTGGCGCCATGAGTAGTGCCGTTTTTGGGCATTTAGTTACAGCGATGGTTACACCATTTGATAGTGATGGTGCAGTGGATCTTGGCCTTGCTGGTCGTTTGGCTCGCCACCTTGTAGATCACGGCTCTGATGCCTTAGTTGTATGCGGCACTACTGGTGAATCACCAACGCTTTGTTGGGATGAGCAACATGCTTTGTTGCAAGCTGTGCTTTTAGCAGTTGCTGGTAAGGCCAAGGTATTAGCTGGCACCGGCAGTAACTCCACCGCTGAAGCAATCGAAGCCACCCGGGAGGCAGCTGCATTGGGGGCCGATGGTGCCCTTGTAGTGGTGCCTTATTACAACAAACCACCCCAAGCTGGTTTGGAAGCTCATTTCGCTGCAGTGGCAGCAGCAGCGCCAAATCTGCCTTTGATGCTTTACAACATTCCGGCTAGAACCGGCTGCAGCCTTGCCCCAGAAACCACAGCCCGATTAATGCAATATTCCAATGTGGTGGCGTATAAAGCAGCCAGCGGTTCAGTGGATGAGGTGAGTAGTTTGAGAGCTACCTGCGGCGATCGCTTAGCAATTTACAGCGGTGATGATTCTTTAACTCTGCCAATGTTGGCATTGGGGGCGGTTGGAGTTGTGAGTGTTGCAAGTCATTTGGTGGGGGAGGAATTGCAACAGATGATTCAAGCTTTTTTGGCAGGTGAAATACAGAAGGCCCTTTCGATTCACGAACGTTTGTTACCCCTTATGCAAGGTTTGTTTTGTAGTAGCAACCCCATTCCAGTTAAAGCTGCATTAGAGCTTGAGGGGTGGCCCGTTGGTTCGGCCCGCTTGCCTTTGGTGCCTGCCTCTAGCGTTATTCGTGAATCCCTCGCCGTTTTGCTTGCCGCTTTGCGTCCTACCTGACCTCAAGGCGATGGGCAGCCGCTCATTATCTTTTTACTTTCCAATTATTTTTTAAAAGGTTTTTATGGCTATTTCAGCAACACCCGCAACCAAAACACCAGCGCTGCGGGTGATCCCGTTAGGAGGTTTACATGAGATTGGTAAAAATACTTGTGTATTTGAATACGGCGATGATTTGATGTTAGTTGATGCTGGCCTCGCCTTCCCAAGCGATGGTATGCACGGCGTAAATGTTGTTATGCCAGATACTAGTTACTTAAGGGAAAATCAAAAACGAATCCGTGGGATGATTGTTACCCACGGCCATGAAGATCATATTGGTGGCATTTCTCACCACCTTAAGCATTTTAATATTCCGATCATTTATGGGCCCCGGCTGGCACTTTCTCTTTTGGAAGGCAAAATGGCCGAAGCCGGTGTGGCAGATCGCACCACCTTGCAAACCGTTGCACCACGCGATGTAGTGAAGGTGGGACAGCACTTTAAAGTTGAGTTTATCCGTAATACTCACTCAATCGCCGATAGTTTTTCATTGGCGATAACAACACCTGTGGGAGTTGTTGTATTTACTGGTGATTTCAAGTTTGATCACACCCCTGTAGATGGCGAATATTTTGATATTCAGCGGATGGCTCAATACGGAGAGCAGGGCGTGCTCTGCATGTTTAGTGATTCCACAAACGCTGAGTTGCCTGGATTCACCCCATCAGAACGGGCGGTATTTCCTAATTTAGATCGCCATATTTCCACAGCGGATGGCAGGGTGTTAATAACTACTTTTGCGAGTTCAGTGCATCGTGTATCGATGATTCTTGAGCTGGCCCTTAAGCATGGCCGCAAGGTTAGTTTGCTTGGCCGCTCGATGCTTAATGTGATCGCAAAAGCACGGGAATTGGGTTATATCCGCTGCCCAGATGAACTGTTTGTTCCTATCAAGCAAATTCGTGATATTCCCGATCGCGAAACACTTTTATTGATGACTGGTAGCCAAGGTGAATCGCTTGCCGCTTTGAGCCGTATCTCCCGTTGCGAGCATCCTCAAGTGCAGGTGAAATCCACAGATAAAATTATTTTCTCAGCCAGCCCAATCCCAGGTAACACAATTTCGGTTGTGAATACTATTGATCGCTTGATGATGCTTGGCGCCAAGGTGGTGTATGGCAAAGGTGAGGGCATTCACGTTTCTGGCCATGGCAGCCAAGAAGATCAAAAGTTGATGATTGCTCTTACAAGGCCTAGGTTTTTTGTACCTGTGCATGGTGAACATCGCATGTTGATGTGCCATTCCCGTACCGCTCAATCTATGGGCGTACCAGAAAATAATATTTTGATTATTAATAACGGTGATGTGGTGGAACTCACCCCCGATTCCATCCGTAGGGGTGATCCTGTAAAAGCTGGTATCGAATTGCTGGATAATTCACGCAATGGCATTGTTGATGCCCGCGTATTAAAAGAACGCCAGCAATTAGCAGGTGATGGTGTAATCACAATGCTTGCTGCCATCAGCACTGAAGGTTTGATGGTGGCTCCACCACGGGTAAATCTGCGGGGTGTGGTTACTACGGCTGAACCGCGCAAGATGTCGATGTGGGCTGAACGGGAAGTGGGTTGGGTTTTGGAAAACCGTTGGAATCAGTTATCCCGCAACACTGGCGGCAATGCTCCCGAGGTGGATTGGGTTGGTGTGCAGCGGGAGATTGAGGTGGGTTTGCAACGGCGTATGCGGCGCGAATTGCAGGTGGAACCTTTGATCATTTGCTTGGTGCAGCCCGCCCCAGCCGGTACCCCTGCTTATGTTTCGAAGAATCCGGTGGAAGATCGTGCACCGGTATCTCGGGCAGCACGGGCTGAAAGAGATCGTCCTCAAGCTCAACCCCAGGCTCAAGCTCAACCCGCAAGCGCTGCCCCAGCAGAAGCTGAGCTGCAACCAGCAGACGACAATCGTTTGCGCCGCCGCCGCCCCAGCGCCGCTGTTGGCTGATTAGCTGTTAAGCCAAATGTGTAAACGATCCCATTCGAGCGTTTTGCCTTTGGCTAAAACCATTTGATTTGGCCCCCGGCTGCTTTCCAATTGGGGCCACAATTGTTTTATTTGTGATGCCCCCATCGCAGCTAAACCCTGTTGCAGCAACCAATGCTGCAACAGCTGGCCGCGGCAGGGAATTGATAATGCCATCAACTTTTTGCGTTGTATTTTTGAATCATCTGCCTGCAAAGCTTTAAGGGCGAGATCAAGTATTTCCCCATAGCTTTCTTGTTCAGCGCTAAATCCTTCTGCAGTTGCAGCCATTCTTTGTGTGGCACCTGGATGCAATTGCTCCAGCACTGGTAACACCTCATTACGGATTCGATTACGGCTAAAACGTTGATCTGTGTTGCTGGGATCCAGCCAGATTGGGATTGCCAATGTTTCACAAATCCTTGCGGTATCTGCCCTAGAAAAATTTAGTAAAGGCCGCACAAGTTGAATTCCTGGGCAGAGCTGCCGTTGCGCCATCAAGCTGCCAAGGCCGCGACGGTGGCTGCCGCGGGCCAGATGCAAAAGCAGCGTTTCACTGCGATCGTTTGCGGTGTGGGCCGTGAGCACAATTTGGCAGCCCTCAGTTTTGGCCTGCTGCTCGAGGCAGCTGTAACGCCATTCCCTTGCAGCTGCTTCTGTATGTAGCGGGTTCGCCCAGCTATCGATCTGAATTTTTAGGTTTTTGCTTTTTGCCCATGCAGCTAGGGCCGCAGCCTGTTGTTCTGATTCTTGGCGCCAACAGTGATTGCCATGCCACAGCTGCAGTTGCCAGTGGTGCAAGCGTTGTAAATCCAGCATTAATGCTGTTAACGCCATGGAGTCTTGGCCGCCAGATACCGCCAACAGCAGCTGGGCCCCAGGGGGCAGCAGCAGAGGTTCGCGCAACAAGCGCTGGTGCAGCCGCAGGTGGTAAGTGCTCCAGGAAATTGCCATAGCAATAGCTTCCCTGCAATTGGGCTTACGTGGGAGAATTAAAGATCTGAATTAGCACTGTTATGTTGCTGCCCCATTCCCTAAATACGGCCCTAAGCGAGCAGCGTTTACTCAAGGTGATAGCTGGACTAGCCAATTTTGATGCCACGGCTGTTGCAATGGTGGCTCGCGCTGCGGCAGCGGGGGGCGCTGATTTAATCGATGTTGCCTGCAGCCCAGCCCTGGTGAGATTGGCCGCGGCTCAATCTGGTTTACCGATCTGCGTATCGGCAGTTGATCCCGAACTGTTTCCTGCAGCGGTGGCAGCAGGGGCCACGATGTTGGAAATTGGAAATTACGACAGTTTTTACCCCCTTGGTCGCGTGTTTGGAGCAGTTGAGGTGCTCGAGCTCACTCTCCGCACCAAGGCTCTAGCTGCTGATATTCCCCTCTCGGTAACAGTGCCCCACACCTTGCCCCTTGATCAACAGGAGCAGTTGGCGATTGATTTGGTAGCAGCAGGAGCTGATCTAATCCAAACTGAAGGCGGCAGCAGCGCTCGGCCATACAGCGCTGGCGTGCAGGGTTTAATTGAAAAGGCAGCTCCAACCCTTGCGGCAGCCCATGTAATTAGTCGTGCGGTGCGAGTTCCTGTGCTTTGCGCTTCTGGTTTATCAGCCGTTACCTTGCCTCTTGCTCAAGCGGCAGGTGCTGCAGGGGTGGGAGTTGGCTCTGCTGTGAACAGGCTTAACGATGAAATTGCAATGGTGGCGGTAGTGCGCGGCTTGAGGGAGGCTCTCGTGGCTAATGTTGCGGGAACATATCATCGCTAAATAAATGACTGGCTTTGCCTGGCTACTGCAATGGCCAGTTCGGGCAATAGTGCTACTTGTAGTTGCTAGTTTGCCCCTCGGGGTGGAATTTGAAGGTTTTGGCGCTGCGTTGCTATCAGCTGGCGCCATTGGTTTATTAGGCACCTTATTAACATTGCCATTAAAAGCCCTATTTTTATTGCCTTGGGCTGTGAGTAGTTTAGGTGGCTTAATTCAGCCGATAAGTTTATTATTTAATTGGATTATAACTGCAATTTTATTTGGTATAGCTGCAGGTATGGTAGATGGATTTCGCTTAAAAAATGGGATCTTTAGTGTGCTGCTTGGCGCTTTGGCATATAGCATTATTAGCACCGTATCTTTGCGCCTTCTCGGCTTGATGAGCTAATAAAGTTTGGTCGGCTTACAAAGCAGTGATTTTCTCTTTAGTATTTAATGCCAATAGATTGAGCCCCGGTGGATTTCCGCCTTCAAGCTCCATACAGCCCCAATGGGGATCAGCCCAGCGCCATCGAAACCCTGGTGCAGGGCATTGATGCCGGAGAACGCTATCAAACCCTGCTGGGTGCCACGGGCACTGGTAAAACGTTCTCAATCGCTAATGTGATCCAGCGCACCGGGCGCTCGGCTTTAGTTTTAGCCCATAACAAAACCCTGGCAGCTCAGCTATGTAATGAGTTGCGGGAATTTTTTCCGCAGAATGCTGTTGAATATTTTATATCTTATTATGATTATTACCAGCCGGAGGCATATGTGCCGGTTTCAGATACATATATCGCTAAAACAGCATCTATCAATGAAGAGATAGATATGTTGCGCCACTCGGCAACGCGCTCTTTGTTTGAGCGCAATGACGTGATTGTTGTTGCATCGATAAGCTGTATCTATGGCCTTGGTATTCCGTCGGAATACTTAAAGGCAGCAGTGCCATTTAAAGTGGGAGAAACAATAGATTTACGCTCTTCTTTGCGTGAACTTGTTAATAATCAATATACGCGTAATGATACAGAGATTGCTCGCGGCCGCTTTCGAGTTAAAGGAGATGTGTTGGAAATTGGCCCGGCTTATGAAGATCGATTAGTGAGAATTGAATTATTTGGTGATGAGGTGGAAGCTATTCGTTATGTAGACCCCACCACCGGTGAGATTTTAAAAAGTTTAGAACAAATTAATATCTATCCTGCCAAACACTTCGTTACACCGAAAGATCGCTTAGATGGTGCAATTGCTGAGATACGAGCTGAACTGCGCTTTCGGTTGGATGAATTACAAGGCCAGGGCAAACTTTTGGAAGCGCAGCGTTTAGAGCAGCGCACCACCTACGATCTTGAAATGTTGCAACAGGTGGGTTATTGCAATGGAGTTGAAAACTATGCTAGGCATTTAGCTGGAAGGCAAGCGGGTACGCCACCTGAATGCTTGATTGATTATTTCCCTAAAGATTGGCTGTTAGTTGTAGATGAAAGCCACGTTACCTGCTCACAATTACATGCCATGTATAACGGGGATCGAGCTAGAAAGCAGGTATTGATTGATCATGGTTTTCGCTTGCCAAGCGCTGCTGATAACCGCCCTTTAAAAGCAGAAGAATTTTGGCAAAAAGCGCAACAAACGATTTTTGTAAGTGCAACGCCAGGAAATTGGGAACTAGAAATATCAAATGGTCAAATAGCAGAACAGGTAATCCGCCCCACAGGAGTGCTCGATCCAATTGTGGAAGTGCGGCCTACCGGCGGGCAGGTGGATGATTTGTTGGGTGAGATCCGGGTGCGGGCTGATCGTAAAGAAAGGGTGTTGATAACAACTCTCACAAAACGTATGGCAGAAGATCTTACTGATTATTTAGCTGAAAATCAGGTAAAAGTTAGATATTTGCATTCTGAAATTCACTCGATTGAACGCATTGAAATTATTCAAGATTTGCGCAATGGTGAATATGATGTGCTGGTTGGGGTCAATTTATTGCGGGAGGGGTTGGATTTACCGGAGGTGTCGTTAGTGGCGATATTAGATGCAGATAAGGAGGGCTTTTTGCGCGCTGAAAGGTCTTTAATTCAAACGATAGGAAGGGCAGCTCGTCATATTGATGGCAGGGCTATTTTATACGCAGACAATCTCACTGATTCAATGGCAAAAGCGATAACCGTTACTGAAAATCGTCGTGCTGTTCAACATGAATATAATCTAAAGCACGGTATTACACCAAGGCCTGCAGGCAAAAGCTCAATAGGTAATAATCCAATTCTTGCTTTCCTTGAGTTATCACGCAAATTGAATGATGAGCAGCCCACCGAAGCACCTGAAGTTGCTAATCATTATGGAGTTTCACTAGAAGCAATGCCTGAATTAATTAAACAGCTGGAGGATAGAATGAAAACAGCTGCTGCAAACCTAGACTTTGAAGCGGCAGCTAGTTTGCGTGATCAAATCAAAAAGTTACGCCAAAAATTAGTAGGTAGCACTTAAGCAAGTTCTATTTATTTACAGTTAATCCAATCGCTCCGCGCCGTTGTTTATGACCGCAGTCGCAACTGGCGAATTGCGCCGGTAGGACGATCTACTGAAGCCCAACGAAATCGCTCTCTAGAGCAGGACCACAGTACTGTTTTAGGTACTAAGATTGAATCATTAGTAGAAGCTGCGCCATGAATCAGCAGAACGTTCTCACCTCAGCTGAGCTCAAGCGCCGTGGAATCGCAGCGATTGAACAGGCGCTTCAGCATGGCCCGGTGCATCTGTTGAAGCGCAACCGTTCTGCTGCTGTGGTGCTGAGTGAGCAGCATTACCAACAACTGCAGTTGCAAGCATCACGAGCCTCCGATACCAATGCGTCGGCGTTGGATTGGCTGCTTGCCCTCCCGCCTTCCACGATTCCGCGCAGCAAGGCTGAGATAGATGAGGAGCTTTTGGCTGAACGCAACTGGTGATTGCCTTTCTTGATGCCAGTGCGCTGATCTATCTGGTTGATGGTGAGTCTTCATGGGCGTTGGCAGCCCAGGCAACCCTGCGTCAGCTTGCATCAGAGGGGCCGGGTTTGCAGCTTGCAGTAAGCCGGCTCAGCGGTTTGGAGTGTCGCGTAGGCCCGCTGCGGCGAGGCGATCAAGCCAGCCTTGATCGTTTTGATGCTTTGTTTGATCAGCCAGGGCTACTGATTGTGGAGCTCAGCGCACCTGTGGTGGACCTGGCGACGCGATTGCGTGCCAACTACGGGCTGCGCACACCGGATGCTCTGCAGGCTGCTTGTTGTCTGCAACTTGGGCCTGATGCCGTGATGATCAGCGGTGATGCTGGCTTTCAACGCGTCCAGGCCTTGCAGGTGCGCCTGATTGCCTGATAAGTGGAACCAGAGCAACGGCTGGAATAATGCGGCAATCTAGATAAACTAAATATTACTAGATATTCATGGGAGCAAAAGGCGCTCCAAATGATCAAAGTGCATAACAGCACCTGCTCAAGGCTGTGGCATCCCCCGGGTTGCTAAAAAGCTGGGTTTCCTGCTACGTACTCAAAACTTGTGCCATCTAGGAAAAGATTATTTACATTATTAATGATTGCAATCAATTCATTTGCCCCACCCTGCACTGTTGATTTAAGGAAAATCTCAGTATTGTTGTCATTTGCGCCTAATAAATAATCATTGCTACTACCAAGAAGAACAATTTGATCTTCTCCATAAAGAAGAGCTCTTGCCCCAGGCGATCCAAAATCCGTGATAAGCGCATAATCATTTCTTCCGTAAGTGTTATCTTCTCTATCATTATAAGCGGCTCTTCCATTACCGTAGAGATAAAATTTGTCTCCACCTAAACCCCCTG
>Ga0310091_100053_pt1 | contig 10283 bp, 10 predicted proteins | sample LakSupDCLTotalD7_FD_194435 | JGI IMG/M metagenome (GOLD analysis project Ga0310091, IMG submission 194435) | Enriched freshwater cyanobacterial communities from Lake Superior, Ontario, Canada - SU02.DCL.Total.D7 | ecosystem: Environmental > Aquatic > Freshwater > Lake | place: Canada: Ontario...
GCGTAGTCCAGTATCTTATTGTCATGAGTAACCACAATTACAGCACAATCATTGACCTTGGTTAAATCTCTAAGCAATGTTATAGCAATTTGCGCTGAATCCTTATCAAGAGAGGCTGTAGGTTCGTCGGCTAGGATTAATTTAGGCTTGTTTGCAATGGCTCTAGCAATAGAAACGCGTTGCTTTTGGCCCACTGATAGGTCTTTAGGCTTAAAAAGGGTTCTTGATCCAAGCTTTAGAAGTTCGAGAAGCTCGGTGCACTTATTTTCCATTGCTAATAGACCCATTTGCCTCCAAGAATCGTGTATTTCCAGACCAACACGAATGTTTTCCGATGCAGTTAAATAGGGAAGCAAGTTATGGGACTGAAAGATAAATCCAACCTGCCTGCGCAACAGCAGTAGTTCATTAGGAGATGCTGATATAATATTTTTACCCAGCACCTCAAGGCAGCCTTTTGCTCCAGTTTTTAAGCCTCCTATAAGTGTTAATAAGGTTGTCTTACCTGAACCAGAAGCACCCGTCAAGATTATAAGCTCACCGCTTGATACAGATAAGGATATAGAATTAAGAACATTTGAGTCTGGCTGATCATAAGCATAACTAAATGTGAGATTATTTACGATGACCGGGGAAGCAGCGTTCATTAACATGATTTCAATACAGGCTAGATGGATCAACTTTTCGTAACTGATTCGTAGCCAGGTAGCAAGAGAAGGAACTCGTGAGCAAACTTAAAAAGAGGACAGAAATACATCTCTCAAGGGTCATGTAAATAACTAAATTGGTCGCAGAAGCCATTAGGCCGTACAAACCAAGGGTTATGGCAAAAGAAAATGGGAATGATATCGCTGTTAAAAGGAAAGCCTGGACAAAAACCACTTTAATTACATAAATATTAGGATAACCAAGAGCTAGCAATGTGGCATACTCTGGAAGATGACTGATGACATCTGAATACAAAATTTGATATAAGATGATACCACTTACCACGAAACCAACAATAACACCGATACCAAAAATAAAGGTTAAAGATGTATTTTTTTGCCAAAAGCTCATTTCCTTATCCGAGATTTCAGGAATTGACATTGCCTTTATATTATAACCCACTGGATATAACTTTGAATTTAATGTAGCAAGAACTTTTTGAACAGAGTAGCCTGGCTTTAGCTTAACAATTCCAAGATTAATTTTAGAATAACTACGACCGGGAAAGTAATGAATTAGGTTGTCTTGGCTCATTACTAGGCTGAGATCTGCTGCAAATGTTGACCCAATAGAAGAAATTGAATTAATAAATAATCGCTTATTGCCGAGATTTGTCCGATAATCGCTATAATTATTTAGTTTTTTCTGGACATTGCTTACGTAGGAAGGCCTAGACATGTCATCCATAGAAGCTCGCTCGTAAGGAGTTAATGAAGATATATTTAGCTTTGTTTTTTCAATGCTTAGTGCTGAATTAGATGGATCTATTGAGTAAATCTGTGCGTTTGTAGTGAATCCTTGAGGCAATATAAGAAGAATTCCTAGCTGTATTGATAATGGTGATACACGGGCGACTCCTTCAACACCCTGTGCTCTCATAACATCTGACAATGCTATTTCTGGAGACTGAGATAAGCGACTAAAGCGATCACTTACCAGTACAATTTCACCGTCTAATAACGAATATGGACGTGACTGGCTTTGGTAAATTGCATTTAGAAGTCCCAGCTGGAAAAAAACTAATACTGTTGAAAAACATATTCCCGCTGCTGCTGCTGCCGTCTTAACAGGTGCATCAGTAAGCTGCCTTAGCGCTAGAGGTAGTCGTGGGGTTAGACTCATAATGCAATGTAAAAATTAAAAATAAACATAAAAAAGTTATTTACCAAATAGTACATTTACTTCCATATAATTATACTTTTGAGCTTCGGATGAGGAAGTAGGGGACAATTTGATTAAAACTTCAAAGATTCGGTTGGCGACTGTGGCTGCAGAGTTATCAGAATTTATAGACTGCTGACTAACCTGACTAGAAATTTTAATTACTTTACCAGTCCATTTCACTCCTGGCAATCCATTAACAGTAATAGAGGCTGCTTGATTTAGCTTAATATTTTTGATGTCAATTCGATGAACCTCAGCAAGAATACCCATTGATTGACTTTCTCCAACATCCATTACATGCTTACCATTCTGATTACTTTCTCCGTCCCTAGAATAAATTTTAAAAATTTTAACGTTACTTTGAGCTCGTACTGTAGAGATAACAGACTTAAATTTATTTGTTCGATATTGCCACCCAATTGCAGCGAGAGCAGCCCTATTGGCCTTGACAAGCTCTGAATTGGAAATGTATTCTTGTTCATTAACTTTAAAAAGTTTCAATTGTTCTTTTGCCTGCTGAGAGGTCGCAGCGCCAGTACTTGCCAGAAAATTATACCTTTTAGATTCACCTTTATAATAATCTCGTTCTAAACGAGACGAGAGCATTTTTGCTTCTGAACTCTTCAGTTCCGATATTTTTTGACGCAATTGCGCTCTAGAAGACTCCATATTGTAAAAGGCTTCGTTGCTATCCTCAACAGTAAACAGTGGAGAGCCTTTTTGTACAATATCATTCTCCGCAACATGTAATTTTAGAATACGGCTGGATTGATAAATCATAGGATACGAGATTGAGCGAATATAACCTGTAGGCTGAACCCTGCCAAGTGCGAATGTTCTTATTACCAGTGGAGCGTCTGAAGTTGCTGATATAGGTTTTCTTGTTATAATTTGAAATCCCGCCACCCCTAGGATTAAAAATAGCAATAAAATTAGACCCTTTTTTTTATTCAACTTAAGCATGGAAAGTTCCACAAGAGCTTGAGGTGCTGATTTTTGCTTGCTGTGCAAATTGAGGATTATGAACTAATAATTGAATTGAAGCTGTATAAAAATCTGACATTACTAAATTTTGATCATTTTCCAAAATATATTTTATTGTATTTCGCTATCGGCTCCTTTGAGTGCTTATGTTGCAATTCTTAATAGCTTTTGAGGGTTCATTGCGCGCCATTTATTGTTTAAACAATGGCATGAGTAGTCGATTTTTTGAGGTGATTCTCATTATCCAAAAGAGCTTGGTTGTTCCTCCTTTTGCCCAATTCTCTTGCAAGGTTGATTCTCGTTCGGGTATCAGGTTCATTACCTCTTCAGGTGCTTATTTGCAATGACAAACCTTTGCTTGGCCACATAGACGGTTGTCCATAATTGGTCCTAATTTGGTTTTTATCAATTTCATTTAATAGGCCGGCCTATTGCTGCCTGGGTGCCGAAGGATTAAGTTATTACAAGATATGGGCTAGTTGTATTACTTTAATATTGCAACCAGCTTGGAGCAAACTAGAAAGAAGGAAGGATAACGTCGTATATTATTTGTTGCCTAGTGTTCTATAAAAAGTACGTTAATTTTGAGCGGAAGACGCCAATCTTGGAGTAATCTTTAATTGCAAAGTTATTAGGGCATCCGAAACCGAGATGAAGACAGAGGAACTCGGAGAGGGTAATTACTGTCGGATGGATTTTCTTCATCTTGCAAGTAAGATTGATCTTTATTCGCTCGCAGAGGCAATAAGGCCGCTAGTTGGTGCCACTTTTGAGTTTCATCAGGAGGTGTTTGTCACCTGCATGGTGTCGAGCTGGCATGGCCACGAAGTTATCATCGCTCATCCTCTCAATTCAGCACTTCCCGGGAATGAAGCTGGCGGGCAACTCACCGAAGATAATGCCCTAACTTACATTACTTTGGCCTTGAAGCGGCCACCGAAATCTGGCGACAATTTGGTTATGTGTCAGCATAACTTAGTTGAATTAGTTGCCACCACACTGGCAAATACTTTTGATACCAGGGTTCTGCACAGCAAAACTTGGGATATCGATCTGGCGAAAACGACACTTTTAAATCGCACATACAGCAGCGACGCTGCTCTCGTTGACCATCCGCAACCAAAGGTTTTTGCAAGTGGTTGGAAACGGCAGATCTATCTAACCACGATCGATTTTTTACGCCCAAAGTATGAGGGACCACTCGATTTTCTCTTCGTGGTTCATCCGCGGACGGCTATCGAAGACTGGCGACAGTTATTTCCTATTCTGCGTGGACTGACAGCAGGTTTTGCAGGGCTTTTCCCCCCCACAGCATCAATTGTTCTTTCTCCTATTGAGGTCCCGGTGGGAGATCGTCTCCTCCGAGGCGAGCTGGTGATGATTCCGCATAGCCCAGAAGAAATGCTCGATCGTCTTCCCGAAGCAAGGGATGCGGTGGTTCAAATTCTCGATTACGCAGAGTATCGCCAAACAAAAATGGTGGGACTAGGAGCTTTAATCCCTTCGCTAACAAGGCATGGCAGGCTGCTGAGGCAGGCCAAACCTGGCGTGTCGATTACCACCGGCCACGGGTTCACCGCGTTGACCATTGCGCGTATGGTCGACGACATCGAGGCTGAAATCGGTTCCGAAGGCGTAGTCGCTGTGATTGGGGCTGCAGGCTCTACTGGACGGGCTGCCTTGCGGTGTATGTTCAAGCGCGCTCCGTCCAGGAAGGTTCTTGCGGTGGATGTTGCGCTGCAGTTGGACAAGATTCCGCAGATACCCGGCTGGAATCCTATTTTTCATAAACTTACAGCGAATAAGCAAGATATCAAAGAAGCCACAATCGTGGTTTGTGTTACTAATGCTATTGGAAGTATCCTCAAAGCCGAAGATTTCGGGCCGAATACCGTCGTACTCGATGATGCCCAACCAGAGAATGTGGATCAATCCGTCCTGGTGGACAGACCAGATATCCGCGTCGTTAAGTGCCTCGCCCGCATTCCCGGACTCTCCTGCCCATTCGACATGGGTCTCTTTACATCGGATAATCGTGATGAGGAAGTTACGTTTACGTGCCTGGCCGAGACCGTCCTATTGGCAGCCGAATCGCATGCTGGCTCTTACATCGTCGGTGATCCCACCGACGAGCAATTCGACTACCTCGAGCAGTTGGCGGAGCGGCACAGGTTTACATCTGCAAAGTTTTTTAGCTTTCCCAGCCTTGGCAACGTTTACCTTCACTGAAGTTGTCATGAAAACCTTTTATAGATCTACCCCAGGCATCTAAAACACTTTGGCTTGCTGCTGAAACGGTTAATCAACTTACGCCTGATGGGTCTAAGCCAAAGCATCAATCTCCTTATCAATGGTAGCTGGATCTCCTTTCTTGTTGCAATAACCATGGCCATTGCATGGTCTTTAGTGTGACTCAGGCTAATTGAGATTTGTTCAAATCCATGCAGTTCGAGAAGGATACTGGCCCTTGGCGATAAATTTATATGTGGAGCTCCGTAGGCATCATTCTTTACTGAAAAATCCGAAAGGTCTAACGACGCTATTGCCGTTTCCATCGGGAATAGTTTGAGGCAAGCCTCTTTTGCAGCAAACCGAGCAGCTAATCGACCGAAGCGGTTGTTTGATTTACCCGCATAATCAAGTTCTTCATGACTGAAGATTCCCTGAAGATCTACGTTAGTTGAATTATATATAAGGTTCTTGACTCGATTAATATCTACAAAATCTACACCACATATGAATTTATTTAGCATTACTAACTACCTGTAAGGCTAGTTGCTTTGACGATTAGTGCGCAGTTTTGTCCTCCGAAGCCACGCGATAAAATTAATGCAGTATTAGCGATAGGTTCCATATGAGCCTTCGCTATTGGTAAGTCTTTCAGGGATTGATCTATGTTTTTTAGAGTGGCAATGGCAGGAACAATTCCACGTTGTAGTGCAGTTATTGCAAGAACAGCATCAATACTACCCGAGGCTCCTAATGTATGGCCAAATGCCCATTTAAAACAGGTGATTGGAGGGATTTTACTTCCAAAAACCTTACGAATCGCTGCGCCTTCAGAGAGGTCTGATGTTATGGTGCCGTTTCCATGGCAAACAATCATTCCGATCTGTTGAGTACTCAAACCTGCCTGTTCTAGACCAAGGCAAATAGCTCTTGAAATGCCATCGCCATCCATTCTCACAGGCAGAAGTCCTTGAGCTTCAGAAGTGCATCCCTTGCCAAGAATCTCAGCATGGATAACAGCCAATCTTGATGATGCCGCCTCAAGGGTTTCGAGCACAAGAGCTGCCCCACCCTCTCCAAGGATGGAACCAGAACGCTTACTTTCAAAAGGACAAAGCGATGCCTTAGCAAGCAGACCTGTTATGTGGTAACTAAGAACTGTCTGGGGATCAACTGGAGCATCGTGCCCGATGGCGATGGCTCGATCAGTATCGCCAATGCGAATGCTCTCAAACGCTTCAATAATCGAGAGCATTCCGCTTGTACTGTGATTTGTAATGAAGGCATTAGGTCCTTTCAGCTTATTTCTAATGCCAACATGGCATAAAACGTTGTTTGGTAGGTTGCCAAGTAGCCACATTGGATTTATATAATCATTTAGCTTTTCGCCAATTATCAATGTACTTCCATCGGCTTCTTTGATAAGTGGTAGGAAATCATACTGAGTGCTAGGGAGGGCGCCACTGGTGCCTCCATAAATACCAAATCGTTGAGCAAAGTATTCATCTGCCTCGCTAGTTAATGATTCTCTGTATCCGCTTATTCCCGCAGATTCGAGTGCTTTCTCTGCAACATAGATACCTAATACATCAGTTTTCTTGATTAGCTTAAGGAGTTTTCTATCATTAATGAGTTCCCTTGGATTAAATCCCACTACACCAGCCAAGCGGCACGGCCAGTTCTCTACATCCCAGCCCATATGCTCAGCAATGCTAACCTTGCCATCAAGTAAAGAATTAAAGATTTGCTCTGGATATTTGCCTGCTGCGCAAACTGCACCCAATCCAGTTACTACAACTCTCGGCACGATCTCCATCAGCTATGGGGCCTCGGGATCACGAAATACTAGGCAGCTATTGGAGCCACCAAATCCTAGTGAGTTAGACATGGCCACACGAACAGCGAAGTCTTTAGTCTGATTACATACGAAATTTAGATTGCATTCGGGATCGTGTCGCGTGAGATTTGCGTTGATGGGAGCCTTGTTGTAGTAAATGGTCAAGGCGCAAATTGCCGCCTCAACAGCTCCAGCTGCTGCAATTAGATGCCCCATGGTACTTTTTGTTGAACTCACTTTTAGATTATTTATATGATCCCCAAATACAACATGTGATGCTGCTGCCTCACTGCGATCATTCATTGGTGTTGATGTGCCATGCGCATTTAGATAATCAACCTGCTCGGGGTGTAATCCAGCTGATCGCAGAGCTTGTTGCATAGCCTGTATTGGGCCATCTCCGGAGGGAAGTGGATCGGTTATGCGATAACTGGTAAGTGAGTTGCCTTCACCAGCTAGCTCTGCATAGATTCGAGCGCCCCTTTTAACAGCACGTTCCCATTCTTCAAGAACAAGGAATCCAGCACCTTCACCCATTACAAAACCATTACGGGTAGCGTCAAACGGGCGGCTGGCTGTAAGCGGATTATGATTGTCTGTGGATAGCGCGTCGAGAAGGCAGAATCCAGCAAGGCCTAGGGGACTAATCATGGAATCAAACCCCCCTGCTAGTACGTAATCACAGTCTCCACGTCGAATTAGTTTAAGGGCGGTGCCAACCGCCTGACCTCCAGATGCGCATGCGGTGTGAACAGAAGTTGTGTATCCCTGGATTGAATATCTTTTAACTAATAGTGATAATCCTTGGGCTGATTGATTGCGGCAAAAATAAATTGGGTCGGTTGCAATTGAGCTCTCCAAAATTAGCTCTGCTTCCAATTGGCCTTTAGGGGCGGCTCCCCGTTGAAAAGCCAGAAGTTCTTTATAGTTAAGGCTAACCATACCAGTACCAACTGAGCATCCCCAGCGGTGGCCATTGGCTGCATCCGGAAGGATGCCCGAATCTTGCATGGCTTCTTCAGCTGCAGCTAGGGCGAACAGATGCGAGCGAGAAGCAGCTTTGCTCAGGCGCTTGTGGCCAGTCTGGCTGAGGTAGTTATCGCCCTTAACCTCGGCAGCAATCTGAACGGAAAAACCACTGGCATCAAATAGGCTTATGGGCGCTACGCCACTCTTTGCTTGTAACAGTGATTGCCAGGTTTCACTCATATTGTTGCCAACAGGTGTAACTAGGCCAATGCCGGTTATTGCTACCCGGCGCGGCTGTATTGCCATTGCTACGCCGCCTGTGGTGATTCTATTGTCGCCAATTCCAGCAATGCAGACGCAACTAATTTACCGGCGCTGTTAGCAGTTAATTTGACTAACTTTGGGTTTCTATCAGATGGGAGGAATTCCGCCCTCAAACTAACATGTTCCCCAGGTGTAATCCATGAGCGAACCTTCACCCTTCGCATCGCTGATATATTAAAGTTGAGAATACTGGAATGAGGTGACCTGTTATTAATCTTTTCCATCACCATTGATGTTAAAGCATACATCAAAAGCGTTGCAGGAAAAACAGGCTTATTTGGGAAATGATCCGCAAAAAAATCTGCTTGGTCTGGGATAATTAGGCAGGCTTCAAGCGTTCCTATGGCATCAGAGTGCATATTTGTAACGTGTATGCAAGGTACAACAGCAAGTCTGTTTTCATAGGCTCCAATTGTTTCAAGGAGCTTAAATTGTTTTTCAACAATTTTAGAATCGTCAAACTCTTCTTGGGATAACATTGCCCCTGTGCAATCCATCAATTCAAGTACCAGACGTTCGCCAACAACAGCAAGGCCTGAATAGGTAACCGATTCACTATCACAAGAATCAATTTTAGCTTCCAGACTCAACACTTCCCCTGGATATACTTCGCTGTGATAATTAATTTGTCCGGCAAGGGCTGCAACAGGCCTACTTGTAAAATTCAATTTTGACATTGCATACCACGCAGCTAGCTGGCCAATTGCCTCGGCAACCAACGAATGTGGAAAAAAATCTAGGTGCTCAGGTATTTTAAAGTAACCTTTGATTTCTCCATAGTTGTTAGTTGATGTTATTCGATCTACAAACGAGAAAGCGCTGAAACGATCTAGAGACATATCTCCTGGCTAATTTGCAGTATTGGCCTGATCTCGCTGCGCTTTTATAACCAGCTTAAGAAACGTTTCCGGTGTAAAAAGCCTGGGGATGTCTGCCACATTAAGAGGCGTTTTGAAGCGTTCAACAGGAACTTCACTCAAAAAGAATTTTAGTTGTTCCAATCCAGCTTCAGACAACACACCATTTTCTTCAAACTCACTTTCGCTTAGGGAGCCACGGGCATCTTCAAGGATTTTGCCGCGGGGTATTTTGACTTTAAATATTTTTTCAAGTCTAAATACTATATCCAGGAAGTCTATCGACTCTGCATCAAGGTCGTCAATTAAGGAAGCTGTTAGCGTAATTTGCTCTTCATCGCAGCCCAGGGCTTCCGACATTGCTTCGGCTAATTTGGGAAATACGGCGGCAATCTCCTCTGCTGAAAAATCTGATTGGGTCATGGTGTTAATGAGATCAATTCATTTTGAAGCCCCCGTCCACATGAAGCACTTGCCCAGTGACGTAATCGGACAGGCTTGATGCAAAAAATAACACTGCCTTCGCGACGTCCTCCGGCTGGCCAAATCGGCCAAGTAAGATGTGCGATTTTACCACGTCTCCAGCCTGTTGTCTTATTGACTCAGTCATATCGGTTTCAATCATACCAGGCGCCACACAGTTCACTAAGATGTTCCGCGGTGCTAGTTCAACTGCAAGGGCCTTTGTTAACGCATTGATAGCACCCTTGCTAGCAGCATAGTTTGTTTGGCCCCGCCCACCTTTTTCGCCCGCTACGGAGCTGATATTTATGATTCTGCCGCTTCTCTGGCTAACCATGTAGGGGATAATGGGGCGCAAAATATTAAATACACCAACGACATTGGTTTCAAGTACATCGCTCAATTCATTATTAGTCATTAATCCTAGAATATTGTCCCTAGTTATCCCAGCATTGTTAACGACAATATCAATTTTTCCAGCATCTTCTGCTATTTGATCTATTTCACTTTCGCAGGCTTCGGCCTGGCGAATGTCAACCTTTTTCGCATTAACAACCCCACTAAGCCCCGACGCTGCCTGCAGCGTTTCTTCTGTGGCCGCTTCATTGCTTCGATAAAAAAATGTTACATTGGCACCTTGGCTTGCCATCGTAAGCACAATTGATCGGCCGATCCCCCTGCTGCCGCCAGTGACAACTGCTGTTTTACTTTTGAGTAGGTTTGCAATTTCCATTTTGTTTTAGGTGGGC
>Ga0310091_100067_pt1 | contig 9298 bp, 12 predicted proteins | sample LakSupDCLTotalD7_FD_194435 | JGI IMG/M metagenome (GOLD analysis project Ga0310091, IMG submission 194435) | Enriched freshwater cyanobacterial communities from Lake Superior, Ontario, Canada - SU02.DCL.Total.D7 | ecosystem: Environmental > Aquatic > Freshwater > Lake | place: Canada: Ontario...
AGCTTTGAATAGAGCTTTGATTTTAAGAAGAATAAATCCAAGCAAATTAGTTATTCATACCGATCAAGGCAGTCAATACACTGGAAGTAAATACCAAAAACTACTGATAGAGAATAAAATCAACTGCAGTATGTCTCGCAAAGGGAACTGCTGGGATAATGCGGCAATGGAAAGCTTCTTTTCTACTTATAAATTAGAAAACAATTTAGATGATAATAGTAAAATTTTGCTAACACCATTGCAATTGCAAAGTGAAACCACTAGTTGGATTGAGGAATATTACAATCTAAATAGACGACATTCAAGTAATGACTACCTAAGCCCGATTGACTACGAAAATCGTGCTTTAAAAAACGGTATGATCAACAAGAAAGCTGCTTAAGCAACTGTCCACAAAAACGGGGGAAGTCCAGTTCAGTGTGGTAATTGGAGGTCACGAAAGTCCGTTACAACGGGTAGGCGAAGGAATTCGCAACAGCAAACGATGATCAATGGCCTCAAATGACTTCTCTGAGAATGGTGAAGATGGACGAAAGGCCTCATCAAGGCCATCGGCACATGCAATATATTAGAGGCCAGGATAAGCTTAGCCACTAGAATGAGACCATCGCTCCTTGCCCAGCCCAAAAAGGAAGACGAGACGTCGGTAACAATTTATATAATTACGCACAGGCCGCTATTTGACGAGTTCTACGCATCGGACGATTCGCTTGAGCAGCGATGGCTTCAAACAGTAGAAGTGGGAAACTCTAGATGTCCAAGATCGCGTTTTGTGCACAGACATTTTCGCTTATCCGATCTGAACAAGTACCAAGCCATGGGAAAGAGGTGGGCTGAATACGAAGCAATTTACAACCTCCACATAAATGGATTGTGCGAATTGAGCGACTACACGGGATTCATTCATTATGACTTTTATCTCCACAATGGAGCCTGCAGTCAAATCAGAGATGCAATACTGAATAAGTCAGAGTTTATCAGCTTTAGCACCTTTGAGTTTTTATCTGATTATCGACAGAAAATTGCCATGGACGAAAGAGAACCGGACACCCTTGTCAAAGGCGGGAAGAGTTGCTACAAGAAAATAGTCGAACATTACAACGCATTTTTTGGGAAGGAGTACAAAGTGCTAGATCTATGGGACAAGCATATCTGTCTATGCAACGCATTCTGCATGCCTAGAGACGGAATGGCAGAACTCATGGCTTTTCTGGCCTGGGTATATGAAAGAAAGCTACTTGAAGGATACGACTTCACCAATCGATACAGAGCGCAAGGAGGTTTTATCGAGCGATATGTTGGAGTATACTCGGCATTCAAACAGATACGCTGTGTTGAACTAAGACACTGGTATGACTACCCACTAAAGAACTAGAGAAGGCTTTTAACTATATGAGCTCTAGGATTCTTGCTAAAGCTGTCAGAGCTTCTAGAGCAATTATGAATAAGGTGAGCGGCGCTGTTCCAAAGTAGGGCAGGGCCACAGACTTTCGCAACAAAAAACACGTTTTTAACCAACTAATACAAAGCCTTCATTCTCATGAGAGCTTAAGATACTAAGAAGCACTGTACGGGCGCAATTGCCGCAAAGCGAAGCAAGTGGTAAGAATAGGATAATGATCTGTGCAAGGAAAAGCTGTGGAGAGCGCTTATGTGTAGGCCAGCGCGCTAGGGTTTGAAGGGTATGCCTAAATCATTAAGATCGAAGGGTAAGGCAGTATTCTATATAAGGGAAGACATAAATCTGTCCTTGGAACCATGAACAAATACATTTGGCTCTGTCCATAGACAGGCGCTCAGCATTTGATTGCGGTGGAGACATGTTAACGTAAACATATACTCGTAGTCTATTGGGGCGAGGGGTGAAGTGAATGCTCCCAAAAAGGCTTCCGCAAAGGGTTTGTTAATCAGATACGCGCAAGTTGTGCGGGAAGAAGGAAAGAAAGGTGAATAGAGAGATGCCCCGGAAGAAAGATTTTGTATCGGTGGCAGTAGATTGACAACTGAAAGATTGCAGCCAGCGGAAAGGTCGATATAAACAGCTCCACTGAATGATAAGTCACTAAGATATTCAGTTAGCTCTGAAACAACTGACATCGAGGAGGGCTGGATAAGAGCATCATCCTCAAGTACAAGCGCATATTCGAATTGGGGAGATGAGAGAAAATGAGACAGCGCGTATCGATGCTTAATCGACAGACTTAGTTCTGCATCCGACAGCAATCTTGGTCGCAACCATTGGGGTGAAGGATCGGGTATGTAAGAGATATATTGATCAACAAGAGAGAGGAGCTTACTGATGTCAGTCAAAGGTTGGTTAGCAAGAAGCCAATTGGCGACAAGGGTAGGGCGCGATTGCAAGAAGTGTTGGATAGCATTGGGAACTGCTGAATCTGAGTCAGACCTGAATCTGGGAAAGCTACAACCTCTGGGATGACCATTACATATAGTATGGTGGTTAGAAAACAGCTTACGATGTAAACTAACAACCTGCCGCCTGTCTGAAGCGGGGAGATGATGACAGGTATATGAGACAAGACGAGTATACATAGACTAGAAACCTCTTAAAGAACCAAAAGAAGCCACTGCTATTGATTTAACAAGATAATTGCCATCAAGCCCACCCACGATTAGTTTAGAGGAAAGTAGTTCTCGACGAAAATGCGGATCGGAGACCATAGCGGCAATAGTTGTGCTGTCCAAAGCGCTGTTAATTGTTCTCCCAGGATTTAGGCAAGAACCCTTCAGGCTAGAGTGTGAGTAGATTGGAATACAACCAGCGATACAAGCATGAATAAGCTTTTCAGTGATATAACCAGGAAATATTGTGTTCTCGTCACAGTAGTGAAACTTATATCTCGAAAGCAGTGAGAGCTTAGCCTGATCAGAAGGATCAAATGGATTATGAAAAGCACGACCAAATAAATCACAAGGGATAATGGACTGGATTCGTTCGACTAGTGCCAATCGTTCCTTAATAGGGTTATTCATAATTACTGCGCAGCGCGGAAGGCGCAATTCAAAAGTCTCGAACTCATTATCAGTCAGATTGTGATCCTGCGAGAGCTGATTGAATATGGGAACTGGAAAGAGATCTTTGCTGCGAGAATTGTGCCAATCAAAGAGGGTCAGCCATAGCGGCAGATATGCGTTAGTTCCGCTTGTCGGAAAGAAGGAGAGCGAGTATGAGTCGGGATTCGGAGCAATGCACTCACCCAGAAACTGAACCTTTGGACAAATAAAGACTTTATTAAATTGCTCAAAACAACTATAAAATAAGATATCAGGAGGGGTCTCGGGATCTGGGTTGTCGTGCACAATAATATTCGCATAAACAGAAAGGCTATTAATGAAGACATTTCGATAAGGGTCGAACCCAGGCCAGAAATCAACAAATCCAACGGCTACGGTTAAGTCTATCGAAGGAGACTTTGGAAAGCTTGAAATCATACATTGCCTTTGATGAGGAAAGTGCAGAAGAGGGACCCAAAAGATATTGTAACAGCTATAGTGTAGGAAAAGGTTTTTCGTTATTCAATAAGGGAGAACAGTCAACGTCTGATTCGTGTAGAGGAGAGTTTATCGTAACTTGAGAGATTGCTTTTAATCAATATAGTGGAAGAACTAAAAAAGTTAAACAGTGAGCTGAAATGGAAATCAGGGCTTGATGTTCTCGAGATAATATCTTTTTATGGCTACTTTTAGCTCATCATTGCTCTTGTTGTCAGGATAAAACAGTGAGCGCTGGCGAACAATATGCGAACAGGATGATGCAAGTAAGTCTATAAATAACGATGATCCTCTCTCGACAGAGGTGTGTCGATTTTCTTGGTGAGGATTCAGGGCTAGATTATAAGACGAGATAGTTAGATTCCATTCAGCTAGTAAAGAAGCAAGTTCATCATATGGACTGATCTGGCCAGTGCCCCTTGACTGACCACCGACCGGGCGAGTATGGCAAACTTTTACTGAGTCATAAATTGTGAGATTTTTTCCCGTAGACGCTTTGTGGGTAGAATTTAGGATTCTTTCCCAAAGATATTCTAAGCCCCAGCCGCTACGGTTAATAGCAAATGACCAAAGGCAATCAATCAAGGCTTGCCTGGAAAAGAGAGGAGCCATAACTTCTACAAAGTTTGTAGATCTGGATCGAAGAAAGGGGTGATTGAGGGTAATGGGGTGGGTAAAGTAGCTTTGCTCATCTAGAGATGGCTGGGAAAGAACTGCTCTATCGCTTGAAGCCTCTTGGAATAAGAAGTTAACTCCTTCATGGCTAATGCTGATATCATCGTCAGGAATCCAGATATAGTCGTAATCAAGCCAATCATTCTTTTCTGAGAAGAGCCGATAAATGCTATTAAACTTAGCGCCAGGAGTAACTATGTTGGAAAATGTAGTAAGTGCATGAGGCTGAATTGGTTGATAAGGCAACTCCCATACGTCGTATTGTGAGTCGGGATGCATCATGCGATGGTGACAAGTATACTTACCACAGCGAACTACAACGAGATTTTTCATAATATTATCAATTCAATATGCAGAATTGCAAAATAACTATACATTAAAGTAGGGTCGCCCGGCCCCCTGTATCAGCAAAGAAGCGGACTTCTTTGCTGATACAGGAGGATTCCTCTAGCTTATAAGTGGACTTTGATCATTTGGAAATTCTTGCATGCCTAACATTCAATTGAAAGTCTAACCGGAAGGCAATTTATAAACTTATTGCCACTCAACCCTTGGAGTGCCTCTTCTTCAATCACACTTAGAAAGCTTTCGGATTATATCTCAATGAGATCAAAGCCAAACATCTATTGGTTGCTCAAAATATCGCAACATCACCCCTCAAGCAATGAACAGCTTTGGTTGCTTCAATAGAACCATGGTTAATTAAATCGCTTCCACCCAAACGCTGCAATACAGCTAATACACCATTATTTCCAAACTGAGCATAACCAGGATGACGCTGCTCTAAGGCCTGCTATATAATAACATTGGGATTACATAGAAACGTTATCTGATGCTCAATAACGTCAAAAGATGACGCCTTAAATACACTCAAATAATCCTCGCTAAAGTATCTATTTATATGATTGCTATTGTACGTATAATAAATAATCTCTTCTGCAAACTCACGGTCAAAGCGGTTAGAAATATCTTGATAAGTCTGCTGACGAGTCTGCAGTAGGTGACCCCAAGGCGCAAAGATTTGCTTGCGGGCAGGGTCATTGCGATCAAAACGCTCTGGAATACCCACCGGCAGGTGATGACCATCAAATGCACTCCAGATCGGTGAGTGCATAGTGAATAGCTTTCCGCCTGGCCTCAAGCAACGGTGCATTACCTCTAAAGCAAGGGGTAACCGAGCTATATGTTCAAAGCAGGCAATTGAGAAGATAAGGTCGTACTGGCCATAATGATCATCAGGGATCTCTTCAATGTTTAGGTGAAGGTGTCGGTAGCGACCCTGATGGCGTTGTTGTTGATCGCGGTCGCCTGCATTGCGGTGAAACTGGTTTGCCTCACCTAATTCCTCGTCATAGGAGGGAGCTTCCACCCCAGTCCAGCTGTTACAGCCCAGCTGATCAATAACCAATGAAGCCGGCATCGCCCCACCCACCTCAAGCACATCTAGGCCTAGTAGAGGTATGCGCTGGCGGCACACCTCAAGATAATTCAGGTGGTAACTGAGATTAAACGTCTGTTGGTAATGGGCCAGCTGCTCTGGATTGAGACCCAGGGGTAATGGGGTTGGCTGCTGCATGGGATCGGGATGGGGACTGTATGTGGTTAAACAAAAAGCTCCCTAGGGCTAGCCTTACCCCTATAGCTAAGGGTAAAAACTAGAGATAACTTACATATGTCCGTTCCAGCGCTCCTCTGCCACTACGGAGCCTTCCAGCCCCTCTGGCAGCAGCCTGGTCTGATCCAGGCAGGCCCCGCCATGGGTACTCCGCCCAGCGTGGAGGCCCTAATTGCGAACCTTCAGCAGCGCGGGATTGATCGGCGTGCTGTGTTGCTCCACTACAGCGACCCCTTCCTGCTGCGCTCTGCTCCTTTGCGCGGTTTGCGGCAGTGGCCTGGGCCGCGGCTGCTGGCATGCGGTGATCTCCACCACGGCAGTAACCCCATTGAAGTGCTCGCCGCCTACCTAGAGGCCGAACCCCACGACGCCGTGCTGCTCACCTTTAATCCCGCCTTAGTTACTGAGGTGCGTAAGCGGCTACGGGTGCCGGTGCGCTCATTGCCGCCAACATTTTTTCGTTATCCCAGCGCCGTGCCCATTGAGCGGCCCCTGCTGCAGCTATTGCATGTGGGCAGCCTTGGGTCCCACCATCCCCGCCGCCGCGAGTTGGTGGCTGGGTTGCAGGCCCGCGGGCGGTTGCCCTTTCGCCATGCCAGCACCTCCAGTCCTGAGGAAGCCGCTGCCCTTTATGCCCAGCACGCCCTGGTACTGAATGTGCCCCTCAACCACGACCTCAACAATCGCTTCTTTGAGGTGATGGCTGCTGGTGTGCCCCAAGTGGTGTTTGGTAACCCTGGCTTAGTAGGGGAACACCGTGCCCTAGCGGAACGGCCTGATGTGTTCTGGGCTTCTTCTTTAGATGAACTAGAAGATCTGGTGTTGGGGTTATTTGCTGAGCCGGAGCCGTTGCGGGCAATTCCTGTGGCGCCGCCGCCTTATTGGGAGCTCAAGGATTTGCTCAAGGCGGCGTTTGCGCCGTAGGGCTCGAGTTGCGCGCCTGGGGGTTCAGACACCAAATGTGGTGCGGAGTGTCAATTCAGCCAGATGCGACCAAAAGGGTTTTTTGCCTTGATTTGGCAATGCTGGAACTCATAGACTGGATTCAACAATTTTCAAGCGATAGCGAGGAACGGGTGGTGTCGCTCAGGATCCGTTTAATGGAGACAGAAGAGGGCTGGTCGGTGAGTTGCCTGGATCTGCCTGGCTGCCACTCCCAGGGCGACACCCGGGAAGAAGCCCTGGCAAACATCCGTGAGGCCATTGGTCTTTGGTTTGAGGTGGAGGCAGAAGAAGCCGGTATCAAGCAGGTGGAGACGCTCGAGTTGGCAATCTGAATGCCTCGCTTGCCTGGCATCAGCCAAAAGGATGCGGTTCGTGTATTTCAGAAGCTGGGCTACCGCATCGTGCGTGAGTCTGGCCACTTGATCTTGAGCAATGGAGAATGCCGGCTGGTGATCCCCAACAGTTCCGCGAGCTGCTCTGAAAGCAGTCATATGCGGCTTGGGCCGCTTTGGCAACAGCCTTCGCTGACGCAGGTGGCCCCGTGCAGCAGGTTATTTGCTGAACCGACGCGTTTGCACCAGGGGTGGGGGGGGACCGGATGTTCACGCACCCGCCATTCGAACAGATGCACTATTTAATGCAAGTTAGTTGGATTTGATGGCCAGGGAGGTCTGCAGCTAATCGGCGGCCTTGTTATCGGCCTAATTGCTCTTTACAGCTCCTACGACCATGTCAACTTCTTCAGCAGCACCATCCACCTCAACCAACAATGGGGCGTTTGGCTCATCGTTACCTCGCTGGCGGTTGTGGCTATCGATGCTCAATTGGCGTCGCGATCCAGGCTTGGAGAAGAAAATCGAAGAATCCAGGATGAGAGAACAGCAGCTGAAGCAGCTGAACGCAAGGGGCAGGGAATTGCTCTCCTCCGCAGCGCTGCTCTGCTTAGCGCCCGAGTCCAGCTCGATCCCTCCGAACTCAACCTTATTGGATCAGCTGGGGCCGGAGTGATGGGCATCTAGCCAGGGGCTGGAATCGATCGTGGAAGCCCAGATGGCTCCATCCGGGCTTGCTTGCTGATCGCGAAGACGAACGCGCCGACCGCCTGGCCTATGAGCAGCTCAAGGCCCGTTATTCCCTCTCGTTGGCTGATGCCTGGATCGCAGCGGCCACAAGGTTCCTTAAGTTCGGCGCTTCAAAGCGGTAAAACTCGGTAACACCAGCACCCATGAAATGTCTTACACTGGTAAGCCGATTGAGCTCGGTGAACTCATATGGATGCACTGCTCACCCTGTCATCTAAGGGGCAGTTGGTGATTCCGTCGCGGTTGCGTCAGCTGTTGGGCCTCCAGCCCGGAGACCGGCTGGCGTTGAGCCTGGAGGCCGATGGTCTCCGCCTAGTCCCCCAGGATCGAAGCAAAATTAATTCCGCCCGCGCCTTGATCGGTTGTGCTGGTTACCAGGGGCCACCACGGAGCCTGGAGCAGATGGATCCAGCGCTGTTTGCACAGCCATGACCTTGCCTGTAGCGCTCGACACCAATGTGCTGGTGCGGCTGCTGGTGAACGACGACACAGCCCAGGCCGAGCTGGCGGCAGCTTGCATTGATGCCAGTGCCGGTTGTTTTGTGCCGATTACGGTGGCATTAGAGCTGGAATGGGTGCTGCGTGGGGCCTACAAGTTGCCCCGTGAGGCGGTAATCAATGCGTTTGAAGGGCTCCTAGCCATTCGTCACCTTCACCTGGAGCAGGAAGAGCTGGTTAGGCGAGCGTTGGCTTGGCACCGCCAGGGGCTGGACTTTGCCGATGCACTCCACCTCGCTCGCAGCGAGGGTTGTGGGGCCCTGGTCAGCTTTGACCAGAAACTGGCCCAGCTTGCAGAACAATTGAACCTTCAGCCCACAGTCCAATGCCCTTGAAAACAGCACGGGTTGAAGAAGCGCTTGAGCAACCTCAGGCCATCGCCGAGGAGCTGGTGGCAGGGATTGATCGGATCGAACGCAACAGAAGTCGTTTCATTGCAGAAGCTGTGCGCCATGAGCTCAAACGCAGGCAACGGCAGGAGTTGCTGCGCTCGCTGCAGGAGCCCCATCCAGACAGCCTCATCACTGCCGAACTGGGTCTTGAGACCTGGAGCCAGGGGCTACCGGCTGGTGATCACAACCTTCTTGACCCCAGTGCCGGTGTGCCGCTCCACTGGGAGAGGGAGAAGGGCTGGCAGGAGTTGGATGCATGAGCCTGGCCAGGGGCGCGGTGGTGCTGGTGGATCTTGAACCCACCGAGGGGCATGAGCAGCAGGGCACCAGGCCCTGCGTTGTGGTCCCCGTGACGGGCACACCCGCCCAGGGCGCTCTATACCCTGATCTCGCACCTGGGGCCAGCGGGCTCACCAAACCGTCGACAGCTCTTGTCGATCAAGTGCGCTCAATTAACAAACAGCGAATCCGCAGGCGTTATGGCCAGGTGTCTGCGGCAGAGCTTGAGGCCATCGATAGGGGCCTCTGCCTGTATCTGGGGCTAGCATTATGAGTGCTCAGGTTGAGCTCAGTTGGCGGAG
>Ga0310091_100095_pt1 | contig 7564 bp, 7 predicted proteins | sample LakSupDCLTotalD7_FD_194435 | JGI IMG/M metagenome (GOLD analysis project Ga0310091, IMG submission 194435) | Enriched freshwater cyanobacterial communities from Lake Superior, Ontario, Canada - SU02.DCL.Total.D7 | ecosystem: Environmental > Aquatic > Freshwater > Lake | place: Canada: Ontario...
GATATGTACCAGGTCAAAGGCTGCAGCCTCGGGTTGGTCACTATTTACCACCGTCACCTGGTGGCCCCGTTGGGCCAGTCTTTTGGCGGTTTCCCGCATCTGCACCCCGTCGCCACCGCCCCAGGAGCCGGCGTTGCCGTGGTTAACCATAAGGATTTTCATGGGGCCACTTTCTCAGATCAGGGGCCTGTCAAGATATTGGCCGAGCTTGCCTGAAGCAGCGTTTCTAGATGGTTAAGGCAATCGTCACCCTGGCTGTTGGCGAGCGCTGCTGGCAGCCCTGGCACAGTTTTTTGGCCCCTGGCTGGCGCCAGTGGTGTGAGCTCCATGGCTATCGCTTGATTGTTTTTGATCAACCGCTCGACCTTTCCCCGCGGGCCCAACGCCGATCTCCAGCCTGGCAGAAGCTATTGGCGATGGCTTCTCCCCAATTGGCAGGTGTAGAAAAGGCCCTCTGGATCGATGCCGATGTGTTAATTCGGCCAGGGGCACCAGATCCCTGGCACTGTCTTGAGCCCGGGCGGGTGGCCATGGTGAGGGATGTGGGTTCCCCCTTAGCAGAACAGCCCCAATGGTTTAAGCGCACCTGGTGCGCCATTCTCAATAATTCCCTGCCCGCTGATCAACAGAAGCTGCAGAGCTACTACAACCTCTGGGGTTTTGATTCCAATAATCGTATTTTGCGAAATAGCGGAGTTATTGCCTTTTCGCCACTCCAACATGCAGCACTATTCAGTGAAATATATAACCGTTGGGATGATGGAGGTGAAGGAGCTCTTTACGAAATGATCCCACTTAATCTTGAGCTGATTCAACGGGATCTAATTGTTGATCTTGATGAGCGCTTTAATCAATTGGCGGGAGTGCAACGGGCTGTATGGATAAGCCAACGTGCGGCAGTGCAGGAGCTCCATGGCATGGGTGCTGCCCCCCTTGATGAGCACAATTTCCTGGATCTGTTGCTTGAGCGCTCATATTTTCTGCACTTTGCCGGCGCCCATCAGCTGATGCTTGAGTATCTGCGTAGGCGTAACCATGGGCAACTCTTACCAGGTAGCTGATGTCTTCCCTGCAGCGCTACGGGGGAGAAGCTCTGCCTGATTCCCCCCACATTGTGGTGTTGGGCTCCTGCAAGGTAGGCAACTTTGTTGTGAGTACGCCTGTGCTGCAGGGGCTCAAGGCGCGTTTCCCTGGAGCTGTTATTGGTTTTGTTGGCAGTGAGATAACCGTAGATTTTGAGGCCGCCCACCCGGCTATTGCTTGGCGCCATTCCTGGGATGATCCCTCCCCAGGCGCTGGCTTAGCACTTCAGCAGGCACTAGCGGCCAGGATTGCTCAGCATGGGCCCGTGGCCTTGGCGCTCAACCTTGATGGCTATAATCCAGTTACCTGCAGCCTTGTTCCCTGGTTGGCACCCACCTATGTGGCAGGTGGCAGCCTCACTGCAAACCTGCGCCGTTCATTGCCTTGGGGTGATGAACCCCAGCAGCGGTTTCTGGCGGATCCCGATTGGGATAGCCCAGTTTTTCTGGCCCGCTACCAAGGGATATTTAGCTCCAACTACATCGCCGAGTTGTTTTGCCAGTTGGCCTATGTGAGCGAATACTGCGATCCCACGGCCATCAGCCTGCCTAGCTCCGAGCCGCCTTTTGCGGTGCCAGATCTCTTGATCCATTGCACCACCGCCCGCAGCGCCAAGGTGTGGCCCTTTGAGTGCTGGCGCCAGGTGTTGCAGCACTGTGACGAGCGCGGTTGGACTGTGGGCCTAGTGGGTAGCCCGCCTGCCGCCCAGAAGGATGCCTACAACGCTGGCGATGGCGAAGAACAACTATTGGCCTCCACTGCCTTAATTGATCTTCGCGGACGCACCTCATTAATTCAGTTGGCGGGAGCTTGTGCCAAAGCCAAGGCTGTAATTAGCGTGGATGCTGGTCCCCTGCACATTGCTGCTGCTGTGGGCACTCCAACCCTGGCGATTGTTGGCAATGATCAAAACTTGGTAGGGGCAAGCCCCCTGCGGCTTTGGTTGCCCCGTTGCGCAAATGTGAGCCGCACTATCTCCACTGCTAGCTGCAGTGCCTGCGCAGATAATCGTTTTCGCAATGATGATTGCCTGGTGGAGGGTCATCCCTGCATGGTTGGTGTGGCGCCTAAGCAGGTAATTGATTGGTTAATTAAGTTGCTTGGTAAAGTTGCTTGAGTGGATAAGTACTTACTTGGATTTTATCTGGGAATCAATCTTCAAACTTGTGCCTTTTCCATAGTTCATCTTGGTGGCGCAACATGAGGAAGCGGTAGTGTTGAGGTATTGGCTTCATTAGCTTCAGTAGTGGTAGCAACATGCCACTTCCGGCCTGCTCCAGCGGACCAGATAGTTGAAAATTTGCTTTCCACTCGCGCGTTTGCCAATATTCCAAAACCTTAAGTGCCTGGCGACGGCTTAGGAAATAACAACCGGAATGGGGATTTGTGGCACGGTAAAAGCGTTTGTTGCCTAGGGGCCAGGCCAGTTCAATGGTTTCGCCCGTATCCCAGAATAAATCTGGCCGGCCTCCATCTGGATCACCCGATAGGATTACATCACCTCGATCAGGAATGATTTCACAACGGTGCGGTAAAAAGGCATAGCTGCCATCTGTTAAGCTCTCTAAATAGAGAATCTTGTGAAAAAAGTCTGGATCTTCTATTAGTAAATCATCTTCTATATAGCCAATTAAATCATAGTCTGCAGCTTGCTCTAGGGCTCTCCTAGAGGCAATTTCTGGCACTCTCGTTAATTCATTTACTGCCGGATCTATGCACTTAAGTTGAGGATGTGTTGCAAGTTCCCCAGCCAGGCTTGCACCTGGAGGGGTGTAGATCTGAATGGTGAGCTCTACTCCAAGTTCCGTGGTTAGTTGCCTGGTAACTACAGGTTGGCGCAGTCCTAGCGAGGCATGGATCCAGTGCTGCGGCCCAAGGCGTGCAAGGTTGCCTAGGGTTGCTTGTTGCAGCGCCTGTTGCTTGAGTTGCCTTTTTGCTTCTGTTTGCGATGAATAAAGTGAACCTTCCTTCGGGGCAAATACATGGGGAATAGTAAGTAATACGCGCATTGGTTCTTTTATTCCTCTAGCCAGTTTCGGCAATCCCAGCCCAGCATTGCTTCCAATTGCTTGATTTCCCATAAAAAATGTTGCCTGAGCCAATCTTTGGCTGCCGCCGGCATTGGATCCTCATACGGAAGAGCATGGAGTTGTTGGGCGCCAGTAAATGGCACATTAACTATCCCCAGATGTTTATATATCTGTTCCATGGTTAATTCTGGATTCTGTTGGAGTTGCTCCTGGCGTAACACCAATACTTGTTTTTGCGGAAAGTAGTTCCAGAGCCGCCGCAACTGTTGGCTATAGAACCCTCGATCTACATAGGAATAAACCCGGTGCTGTAGCGGTAACGCGCTGCGGCAGCGAGCTGGTTCAGTTTCAATCGCTGCCAAAAAATTCAGGTTATCGGCCCCCCGTTGTTTTTCCATATTCCAATGAGAAAAAGCTCTGCTGATTGGATTTCTTAGTGCCACGATTAATTTTATATTTGGATTGTATTGCCAAATCCTTGCTGGGCTTTCATTCCAATATATGTAAATAGGTGTTGCTTCCCCCCAGAGCTGTTTATCAGTTTGAGCTTCTTTAAACTGTTTATGATAAATCTCGTAATCGGGATTTATCCAGTTATAGCTTTCGTTATCAAAATAATGAAGTTCTTTTTGATTTGGTAAGAAAAGTTGGGGATGCCGCTGTAGGTAGCCATGCAGGGCAGTAGTGCCCCCCTTTTGGGTGCCGCAGATTAGGAACTCCACCTGCTGTCCCATGGGCGGATCTCAATCGGCCAAAACTTTAAGGGGCCATTGAATACACGCCAAACTGATTGCCTGTTGCCGCGTGGCCCTGGCATTGCATCCCCCTCTGCACAAAAGCCTGGGCTCTTTCCAGCCCCTCCGGTCGGTGTTGGATTGCTGGCGGCTTCAAAGCCCTGCAGCTGCCCAGCAACTTCTGCAGCAACTTCTGCCAGAGGGGCCTGTCCAGGGGCTTATCGGCAAGGAATTGCGCCTGCGCCTTGCTGGCGACCCTGGTCCGCGCTTACTGCTTGATGGCCTTTGGTTTAGCCGTCCCCATGGCGGCATTACCCGAGTTTGGGAGCAGATCCTGCGCTGTTGGCAATTACCAGGCTTAATCACTACCCAGGCTCCCCTAGCGATCATCGATCGCAATAGTCACCTGGCAATCACCGGCAGCTTTGAAAGTCTCCCTGGAGCTGAGGTGGATCCTCTTGATTATTCCGCTGTGGAAGGGCTTAGCTTCGAAAACTCCCAGTTAGCTCGCAGCTGGGGGGCTTCAGTGTTTCTCTCTTCTTGGATAAGCACCTCTGAAGGGTTTGATTTAGAGCCTTCTGATTTCCAGCTGCCGGAGCTTGTTTTAGTACACGATTGTTTGCCGGAACGGGGATCACAGGATGCTGTGCTGTTGCGTCAGAGACGTCGTTGGTTAAAGGGTGCCAGGAGCTGCTTGGCTGTTTCCGCTGCCACTGCCGTGGATCTCGAAGGGCTTCTGCAAATGCCTACCGGTTCAGTGCCCTGGTGTCATTCCGGACCGGATCGGATATTTCATGCCACATATGCAGATTCAAATAGTGAAAAATTATGGCCCCCTTTGCAGGAACGGGCGGGATTGACATCCCCCTACGTGTTGTTACCTGCCACCTCTCGGCCCGGCAGTTACAAAAACCCCGAGCTTGTGGCCGCAGCATTGCAAAGCCCTGGTTTGGAACATTTGCAGCTTGCCCTTTCGGGCTTAGCGGCCGAAACCCATTGCGCAACCCTGCTTGATCAGTTTCCCCACCTGCAGGGCCGCTGTTTTGCTGCTGGCTTTACGGATCTGGAGCTGGCTCTGGCCTACCGCCACGCCTTAGCCGTGGTTTTACCAAGCCGGATTGAGGGTTTTGGACTGCCTGCCATCGAGGCCTTGGCCAGCGGGGCTACGGTGCTGGTGGCCGATGCCAGGGGTTTGCGAGAAGCCGGTGCCGGGGCCTGCCCTCGGGTGTCGACAAGCGACCCCGCGGACTTGGCCGCTTGGTTGCGGCTGTTGCTTAATAACCCTTCAAGGGCTTGGCTATTGCCCCATTTGCAGCGGCGCGCCCAGCAGCGCTTGCAGCAGCTGCATCCTGATTTGCTTGGTTTGGCCCTGCTGGCCCTGGCGCGCCAATGCTGCGGACGGGCCACAAATTAATGTAAGTACTGAAATTATTTGAAAGGCTCTGCGGCATGCATCAGCTTCTGAGCCCGTTTATTGCCCCGTTTCTGCGCATCGAGTATTACCTCGGGGCCTGGCTGGAATTCTTTCGCCTTTCTCTTAAGGGTCAAACCTGGAAGCGGCGGCTTAATTGCCAGGCCGGCAGTTGGCCTGAGCCCCCCCAGCAGCTGCGGCGTTTGGCGATATTTGCCGCCTTCCATGGCCCTGAGATAACCCTATCCAACCTGGCCTATGTGCGCTGCCTGAAGGCCGCTGGGTTCCAAGTGGTGTACGTGCATAACGGCCACCTTTCGCCCCATTCCATCGGGCAGTTGCATCCCTTCTGTGTAACGGTGCTGGAGCGAATTAATCTTGGCCAAGATTGGGGCTCCTTTAAGGATGCCTATCTAAATCTGCGTCGTTTTGGCTGGCTTAAGAATGTTGAATGGCTGCTCTTCTGCAATGACAGTGTTCATTTTCTTGGCGATCAAGTTGGCGATAAATTTGCCAAAAAGCTGGATCAACAGCTTTCCACAATTGAAGAGCCAGTGCTAGGGCTCAATGAAAATCTGCAGCTTTGGCAGCATTTGCAAAGCTTCTTTGTGGCCGTTCGCCCAGAGGTCTTTAACGCCCCTGATTTTGTTGATTTCTGGAAGAGTTACTTTCCCCTCAGCCATCGTTATCACGCCATAAATAAAGGCGAAGTGCGTTGGTCGCTGCGGGTGCTTAACCGCTATCCCCGCAAGGTTTTGTATACCCCTGGTGCCCTGGCCGAGTATGCATCTAAGGCCTTTGAGGATGAGACATACCTTGGTATTTCCCGTTTGCTAATTCCAAAATGTTGCGCTTCGGTGGTGGATGGTCTTAGGAGTGATCTCGCTGAAGAAATAGGCACCGATGAAGATCGCAAGCGGTTGCCCCGTTCCGGCGGACGTTTTACCACTAGTTATGTTTATTGGGATCAGTTGGTGGCCCTAGGAGGAATTCTTGAGAGCACTAATACAAGCCACTCCTGCGCACTGATGTTTACTGCTTTGCTAGATTCACCATTCCTGAAAAAAGATATCTGCCGCCACAACACCTACACCCTTGCCCAGTTAAGGCAATTTCTTGAGTACTTTTTTACGGTTCAGTCTGAGCGCTCGGAACAATCTGATCTTCTTTGGAAGGAGATTATTGCTTCCTACGAAAGCCAAGGAACACTTGTGAGTTATTTATTCCGGCCACGAATTGCCTTTCGCAAGGGCTTAATGTATCGCGGTTTTGGTATTTCTCAGGAGTCGATGCCCAACTACGGCAACCGTTGAGTTCCTTTTTTGTGCCCGCCCAGCTGGATCTGCTGATAATTGTTTATCGGCCTGGCGCTGCTGAGCTGCAGGCCTTGGGGGCTTGCCTGGCGATTTTGCCCCCCACGATCCGCTACAGCCTGGCCCTAAACGTCGTGCAGTCTCAGCCCCCCGAGGGGTTAGAGCTGCTGCTAGCAGGCGCCTTGTTGGTGCAGCGCAATTCCGAAAACCTTGGTTACGGCAGGGCCGCCAATCGATTGTTTAAGGCCCTGCCCAAACCGGCCCCTTGGGTGGCGGTGCTCAACACCGATCTGTATTGGCAGCCTGGCAGCTTTGAAACCCTGTTGGGCTGGCTTGCATCCCAGCACGATGTTGTGGCAGCAGTCCCCCAGATCCTCAGCCCCTCCGGGCAAGTGGAGCGGCTCACTAAACGCGATCCATCATTTATTGCGCTCTGCAGCCGTCGTTTTCTGCCCCGCCGCATCAAACCCGCTTGGCTGCGTCGCCTCGATGCCCGTTTCACGATGGATGATCAAAACTTGCAAACCATCTTTGATGTGCCTTACCTGAGCGGCTGCTGCCTGCTGGTGCGCTCCGATTGCTATGCCGCCTTGGGCGGCTTTGATCCGGCCTATTTCCTTTACTTGGAAGATGCCGACTTATCCCGGCGGCTAAGACCCCTTGGCCGATGCTTACACCTTCCAATAGCAGCTGTAACCCATGGCTGGGGCCGTGGCAGCCACCGCAGTGCTTGGCTCACCCTGGTGAATATCTGGAGTGCGGTGATTTACTTTCGCCGCTGGGGTTTCAGATTGTGGAGCTGATGGAGTTTCCACCGCTGCTATCCCTAATTCTGCCCCTGCATAAACCCCGCCTTGATTATTTAGGAGAATTACTTGAATCCCTTCCCCTTAATCAACCAGAGCTGGAAATTGTTGTTGGTATAAATCCTTTGCCTTCTATACCAAAAGTTCAACTACGTTCATGGTTAGCTAAGTGGCAAAAAGGTGCAAC
>Ga0310091_100096_pt1 | contig 7493 bp, 7 predicted proteins | sample LakSupDCLTotalD7_FD_194435 | JGI IMG/M metagenome (GOLD analysis project Ga0310091, IMG submission 194435) | Enriched freshwater cyanobacterial communities from Lake Superior, Ontario, Canada - SU02.DCL.Total.D7 | ecosystem: Environmental > Aquatic > Freshwater > Lake | place: Canada: Ontario...
AAGCTAAATGCGCATTACTGGAAACCGATACAATGCGGGGAACTCGATACAGGAGGCGATAGCGCCACTATTAAAAAACTAACCGGTATCAATGAAAACAGGATTATACCTGAAGCCTATAGATTGAAAATGGCAGCATCACCAAATCAAGCTGCAGAAGCAGAAGGAATAACGATAGAAGACAAAAACTTAATATTACCAAGCCATGATGGCCCCCTTGTTGTTGAACTAGCAGGAGGTTTAATGGTGCCACTACGAGATAACTGGCTACAGATTGATCAAATTAAAATATGGAATCTACCAGTAGTGCTTGTTGCACGCTCTGGACTTGGCACATTAAATCACACGCTGCTATCATTAGAAGCGATGGAAAAAAGAAACATTCAGGTAGTAACACTCATACTTAATGGCGAGAAGCACGAAGGAAACTATAAAACATTACTAAAAATTGTAGGTGCAAAGATAAGCATAAAGAAATTATATATCCAGTCTATATAACTTAGTTTCACCCATTACATATACCCCGTTGGGTGCCAAGGCGAAGTTACTAACACCCCCAGGCACGGGGATAGCAACTTAAGGAGTGCCATCCTTATCAAATACCTCAAGCCCTGCTCCCGTACCGGTCCAAACCCGAACTACTACGTCAAGCTGCGATTAACAACGGAAATCATGTTACATCCGTGCCATCACTTGCTAAGTATATTTTAATTGCATTTGTCTTTAAATCTTCAAACCCCCTTGAACCCACTATCAGGATGATTTAGATTAAAATAGTGAAGTATTCAATCCATATTAATATTTCCGCTCTGAATATGCTGGCTAATAAGACAAGTACCAGGAAGATAGTTCCAGTAATATTGATGACTTGAGGGCTGGGGCATTGCGCCTTAATTTCTCAGTGCTGGACAAAATGTTCACTTATTTACCAGGCCAGCGATTCGGCAATTGCGTGCATTTCCCAACATTTCAGCCTCTTTTGCGGGGTGTATCTAGATTTAAAGCTAAATGTTTTGTATATTTGCGTCAGAAATTACTAATCCTCAAGTTTTCCTAATGATTGATCAATTTTTGAAAGGAAAAGTTGCCATTGTTACCGGCGCCAACAGTGGAATAGGCAAATCTATTGCACAAGAATTAGCACATCGCGGGGCCAAGGTAGTTATTAATTACAGGTCCCATCCAGAGCAGACCGAAGCCGTTTTATCTGAGATTTCAGCCGCCGGTGGCATTGCCATCGGCGGCCAGGCAGATATAACTAATCTTAACGCTTTGCAAGAGGTTGTTGATCTGGCTGTTTCAACTTTCGGGCGGCTTGATATTATGGTAAATAATGCCGGTCTTGAGACTCGCACATCAATTCTTGATACAACTCCAGCTGATTACGATAAAGTTTTAGATGTAAATTTAAAAAGCACTTTCTTTGGTACTCAGTTTGCTGCTAAGCAGATGATTATTCAGGGGGGAGGAGGTCGAGTTATTAATATCTCCTCTGTCCACGAAGATTGGCCAATGCCAAATAACACTGCCTATTGTTTAGCTAAAGGTGGTGTTCGGATGTTGGCTCGTACCGCTGGTGTTGAACTTGCCCCCCACGGGATCACGGTGGTGAACGTAGGCCCTGGGGCGGTGAATACACCTATAAATGCTTCAACTATAAATAATCCATTACTTTTAGCAAAGCTAAACTCTGCTATTCCTATGGGACGCATGGCGGAGCCAGAGGAGATTGCATCATTGGTTGCCTTCCTGGCCAGCGATGCCGCCAGTTATATCACTGCAACCTCAATTTTTGCCGACGGTGGCATCATGCATAGCAGCCCAGGTCTCTAAACACTATGCCTAAGCCAAATAATAAGCATACCCAGCTCCTTAGTGATCACAAAACTGAACAGTCCTTACTGCTCATGGTTGGCGTCATGCAGGGGGTGGCTTTGGTCACATTCCCTGCCATCAGTGGAGTTTTAACGGGAACCAATGGATACGGTCTCTCGAATAGTGACTATGGATTGATCTTTTTGCCTCAGGTGATAGCGGCCATTACCTCCTCCCTTATGGGTGCACAAGCCTCCCGCCTTTGGGGTGCCAAAAAGGTTCTCCTCTGGGGTCTGATTGCGGATGTGGCCTCTATGGCTGTGCTGCTTTTAAGCATTTTGGTAATGCATGAGCAGGGACTAGGGCTGCCCCTATTAATGCTGGCCACAGCCTTGATGGGATTTGGCTTTGGCGGTGTGGTGCCCGTTCTGAATACTTTTGTGGCTGATTTTCAGCCCTCCCGAGTTGACCAGGCTGTGTTGATGCTCAATGCCCTCCTTGGATTGGGCACTGCGCTGGCTCCAGCTCTAGCGGCCCTTGTGGTGGGTCCTGGGATCTGGTGGATGCTGCCCTTGTCTGTGATGCTGTCAGCAGCCCTGCTCTGGTTCGTTTGTCGCAGTCAGCCGTTCCAATTGAGTGCTCCGATTCCAGAGCAAGTTGCCACGTCTGGAGCTAGTCAACGCCAGTACGGGAGGCTTGTACTCTTCGTTTGTGTAGCCACTTTGTACGGATTGAGTGAGACCCTCAACGGGAATTGGGCTGTTTTGTTGATGTCAAACCATCTCGACAGCCCTGCCAAGGTGTCATCGCTAGCGCTGACACTGTTTTGGACCTTTGTCACGCTGGGGCGTCTGCTGTTTTCAAGATTCCCGATGTGGTTTCCGCCCCGTTTATTGCTGCCTGGTTTGCCAACGTTTTTGGCTGTAATCTTTGTGGGCATCAGTCGCTTGGGGCCGGGCAATAGTTATGTGGGCCTCGCTCTGTTTGCCATGGCAGGCTTAGGTTGTTCTGCACTATTGCCACTAATTATTAGTTATGGGCAAAAACAGCTTTGCCAGATGGGTTCCTCGGCGTCAGGGGTTTTAATAGCGTTTTATCAGCTGGGCTATGGATTGGCTGCCTTTGGGGGTGGGGCACTCCAGCAGTCTTTGAAACTTTCGATAACTTCTTTATTTGGGTGGGGTGCTGCTGTGGCAATCACGCTGGCAATACTGTCTGGCTTAATTACGATCCGTAAGCCTTCAGGCTCAGCATTGAGTATGTCGTGAATGTGTCTTGTTGGTTAGCTTCTATTGCAGGGGGCTTTGGATTTGGAATATTCCTCCACAACTCCGTTGCTTTCGCTCAAGATCAGACGGGGCCCAAGGACCTAGATCTAGGTCCCACCCAAATGATCAAGATAGTTATTCCCCAGCCCTATTCATCCAACAGGGCTGAATACGATTATGTCTTGCCTCTTTCCCAAAGTTCTACTAAACGTGTTTTTTGGGATTCAAAAATATTCGCAGAGCAGCGTCCTTTCCTAGGGGCTACCCCTGGTACAGATAAGCTTCAGGCATTTGGACAGAGTGCTCGCTTGGGTTTGCGTGAGCTTGTTTCCCAAGGCAATGCTTACTGGGGGGTGAGCGTTGGCTATGACAGCCTTTGGCAGCAGGAAAGTTACTTCCAACAGGCTGGGCTTGCTTTGGAATATTCAAGGCCCTCATATCAGTTTGTTCTGACAGCTGGTGTACCTTTTGCAGCATCCAATACGACAGAATCTGGTAATAACCCCCTCTCCTCCGTTAATTTCCAGGTTTCGCTACCAACGGGAATTGAACGACTGGCGGTACAACCTAGAATTTATCTAGTTGGAAGTGAAAGTACCGGTACGACCACCGGTGGGCAGTTACAATTTACATACGGCTTTTACCAAGGTTTTAGCACCACTCTGGCGTCCAACTATGACGCATTCGGAGGGGCTAGCGGTTCATTGACATTTCAGGTTGTGTTCCCACAACGTTCTGCTGAGAAGGTTGGATCTACGATCAATCCAGTATTAATCAACAGCTATGCAGGGCCAGTTGGCAATAATGGATCAAGGGTAATTAGGTTAAATGGAATCCCCTTGTCTTCTGGAAATTAATTGATGGTTAATCAGCAGAATCCTAGGGTTCAGACCTTGTACGAATTGGCACTAATCCTTGGGTGTTGAGTTTGACCGCCCACAGGCTATTGCTAGATCCAATAAATAGTATGTTGTTATCTGAACCGCCGAAGCTCAAATTAGCTGTTTGTTTGGCCATAAGGAATTTGCCAATTAACTTGCCCTTGGTATTCAGTACGTGGATGCCTTCCAAGGTCCCCACATAAATATTGCCCTTGTTGTCAAGCCGCATCCCATCGGGGAAGCCGGGCGCAACATTGGCAAATAGGCGCTTATTAGTAAGGGTTTTACCATCGGCAGCAACGTTATATTTATAGATGCGATGTGGGAGGTATGGGAAATAAGTTCGAGGGCCTTGAATCGCACCACTATCTATAACATAGAGGGTTTTCTCCCCTGGGCCGAATGCGATTCCATTGGGCATCACTAGACCAGGTACTACAACTGTGAGTTGCTTATTTTTAGGGTCAAAGCGATAAACGTTGTTGGGTAGTTCTGCCGGTTGGGGTGGAAACTGCAAAGAACCATAGCTGGGATCCGTGAACCAAACCGTTCCGTCACTTTTGACGACAAGATCATTAGGGGAGTTAAGGCGTTTGCCCTGGTAGCTATCCACAAGGGATGGGGCCTGTGGCGCGGGGCTTTTGAGGTTTGCTTCGATGTTGCGGGTGATTGAGACGCGACGGCCGGTTGTTTCGGCGGTAAGCAGATGACCCTGAAGATCCGGTGTCTGACCATCCGCAACTCCTGAAGGATTGCGGAATAGCTTGGGCTTCTCCCAAGATTCTGGTGTTATCTGGCCATCTATTAGCCCATTCCAGCGCATCGAATAGATGCTGTTGTGGATCTGGTCGGTGATGAAAAGCATGCCGCCTTGTCCCTGGCGATCCTTGAGGAACACGGGGCCTTCAGTGAAGCCAAACCCTGTTGCCAGGGGAACCAGCTGAGGTGTGCGACCCACGATGGCTGCAAAGGTTGGATCAAGGGCCTGAACAGTGAGCTGAGGTGATTGGGATTCTGGATAAAAGGGATTGCTAGTGATATTTATGTCTTGGCATTGCTTGGCTATTGGACTTCCTGGTAGGCATGCTGCTCCCATCGGTGCTGGCCCACTACTGGGCTGACAACCAATCAAAAGGGCTGTACCGGCAATCAATGTGATTGGGAACAACCTGCCAACGCAAATGCGTTGCATGGAGCGAGATATCAGGCGCATCATGGGCATGGGGAATGTCACGATTACTGAAATTTATATAGAAAATTTAGGTCTTTCTGGAGGTCCTGCACAACAATGTGCTCAATACAAAACCGGACAAATGTTTAAATCCAGAAAAGATCAAGCTGTTAGTTCATCACCACAGGGGTAACCAGGGTTGCAATCGGAGATGCTGCTGGTGCTGGCCAAAGTTTTCATCAGAGCCAACAGAATTAAAACTAATAAATTGCCGATCGACAGTATTATCAAATCTATAGGAGTTCAAATCACCACAATGAAATGCCATCAACTCTCCTCCAGGAAGAATTTCTGCAACAGAAGGAGTTGGCTTTATAAGACCTTAACGAGGAAAACCTGCAAAATACGTGCCTTCGTTGAAAGTCCAACAGCAATCAATGGCATAGAGGGGAGATCACAATAACAGTGGATTCAAGTGATTGTGGCCTAGAATGCAAAGAATACCTTAGAATTTAATAAAAAATAAAATGCGAACAATATCGTAACTTAAGTAATTGGATCAACAAGCATTTCTATAGTTTGCTGAATTTCAATAGACGATAAACAGATATCAGAAGGAAACCGCTTAACCAGCGAGCCATGCCTATCAATCAAAAATTTCTCAAAATTCCAAGCTATTGGCATGGAGTCATGCGTAAGCAACTTAAATAAAGGATGTATATTAGGTGCAACACAAATAATTTTAGAAAAAGTGGTATATCTAATCTAAATGTAGAGGAAAGAAACTGCATAACCTCATCAACAGACTTAGGCTCCAGAGCACCAAAATCATTTCATGGAAATGCTAAAATCTTTAAACCTCTAGGGCGATACAACATATCAAGTAAGCACATCGATTCATATTGAACAGTGTATCTGCACTCACTAGCAACATTAATAATAAGAAGAGGCGAACCCCAAAAATTGCTCATTGGGAGTAATGAGCCATCAATAGCATCAACCGTAGAAGTATGCAACCGACTGTATTCAGAAGACTGGGTGAAAGCAGAAGAATTCATACTTGAAAATCAATTTAAAATATGAGTCCAATAAACGATAGGACTTATATTTTACAAAGTAATAATTATACCATATAAAGATTAGGCAAGCCTGTCAACCAAGTGCTCTGAAACCCTGATCGCATTTGCAATAGCCGTTAATGACGGATTAACTGCCCCAATGCTGGGAAAGAAGCTTGTGTCAACTACGTATAAATTATCTAAATCATGGGCCTTGCAATTTAAATCGAGAACTGAATCCTCTGGATTAGTGCCAAACCTACAAGTTCCAGCCTGATGGCCAACTGCTGCGATTGCCATATCGGAAGCAAAATAAATTTGCCTCTCAGCCAAGTGGTCCTGTTGATATAATTTTTCAAGTACACGCTCAAGTCTATTCATCAATTCACTCGATGCACGATCATTTGTTGCTAAATAGCTGAGGGTTATTTGACCGCTTGAATCAACAGTTACCCGATTATCAGGCTTGGGTAAATCTTCAGTTTGCAACCAAAAGTCTAAGGATCTTTCAGCCAGTTTATCCATAGACCAAGTGGGTGCAAGGGCTGTGAGCTTAGGCTTGTAGCCCTTCATCATTGCACCATTAGTTTTACCCGTCATCTGAATATTACCAATGGGGAAATCAAAATCATTGTCGCCAAAATACCAATCATTAACCGCAATAGTTTTTTGAAAGATGGTATCATTAGGCTCCCGCCCCAAAGCAACAACTGCCTTGCAATTATGATACATATAATTGCGGCCAACCTGGTCTGATCGATTAGCTAAACCATTAGGATGCTTATCGTTTGCAGACATGAGAAGCAGCCTGGCAGAATTAGCGGCTCCACAACTTACAACAACAATATCACCGGTGAATTTTAATTTTTCCCCATCTCTATCAACAAGCACTTCTGTAATAGTGTCACCGGCTGAATTGGTATTTAATTTCAAAACATGGCAGCGGGTTAAAAGAGTTAGGGAACTATTGACTAAGCCAAGACCTGCCCTTATTCCCATAACCTCAGCATCCCCTTTGGCATGGAGAAGGCAGGGAAAACCGTCACATCTATTGCATTTCACACAAGCACTAAATGGAAGATTGGCCTCATCTAGATTTACCCCGGTTGGTGCATGGAAAGGATGCAATCCCGCTGCTTTAAAGCCATCAACCAATTGCTGCATGCGGGGTTCATGCTTAATGGGTGGGTATGGATATGGTGCACTGGCCCTTGGTTCAGTGGGATCTTCACCCCGTTCGCCATGAACGTGATACATCGCTTCAGCCCTTGTGTAATAGGGCTCAAAATCGTTGTAACGG
>Ga0310091_100104_pt1 | contig 7189 bp, 7 predicted proteins | sample LakSupDCLTotalD7_FD_194435 | JGI IMG/M metagenome (GOLD analysis project Ga0310091, IMG submission 194435) | Enriched freshwater cyanobacterial communities from Lake Superior, Ontario, Canada - SU02.DCL.Total.D7 | ecosystem: Environmental > Aquatic > Freshwater > Lake | place: Canada: Ontario...
CCTCTTCTCGCCTTCCATGCAAAGCTTTGCTGAAACTAGAAGATACCACTGTTGTTGGTATGTGCATTCAAAGAGCCAAGCATACTGGGCATCCTGTTTTTGTCCTTACGAGTGATCAAGAAGAAGATGATTTAGTAGCCGATACTGCCTCGGAATGTGGCGTAGATGGAATTATTCGCGGATCCCTTGACAATGTGATGTCGAGATACATCAGTTTGGCTCAAGAGATATCATGCGAATACATAATTCGTGTAACAGGCGACAACCCCTTGACAGAGTATAAGTTCGTAAATCCTTTAATCAAATATACCTATCTAAACAGTTTGCCATACGCTTGGATTGAACCGGGTCTTTGTCCCGAGGGCAGTAATATAGAGATTTTTTCAAAAGAAGCTTTGCTGGAATCAGCAAATGCTGATAGAAGCGATTTCAATCTCGAGCATGTAACTGCATACATGAGACGTAATCTATCCAGTAGGCATTGCCTAAAAGAGGCTGCTTCGCATTGGCTTCCTTTTGATTGCAAACAGCTAAGTTTCACAATTGATACGCTTTCGGACTATGTTAAAATATCTAAATTAATTAATTCTGCGAGTCTGCAGAAAGGACTCTGTTGGAGAGATTCTGCGTTTGTAAAGGCCTGTGCTGTATTAGCATTGAGCAAGGATTATCGTTTCGCTTTAGGTCGTAATCATGCTCTTGCCTAGCGAGTTATGAAAACTGTGGTAGTTACTGGGCCTACTGGACATTTGGGCTGTGCAATAGTTTCTCATCTTCTAACTAATTTTAATGTGATCGGAATAAGCCGCACTGCTTGTTCCTTACAACTCGATCATCAAGTTGATGGGAAGTGCGTTGGCAAGTATATTCCCATTAACCAAGATCTTTCTTCCGTTTCCAGCGAAACTCTTCTTTCATTAATTGAAGAGTCTGTTTCAAGTGTTAATTCTTTTTTGATTGGACTTGTAAATAATGCTTTTACTGATTATCCGAGCACCGCTTTGTCTGTTGATACAAGCACTGTTCATTCCTGTGCCGAAAGCTTGCTTGGGATTCACATCAGGCTTTCATTGGCAGTGGCAGGCCTGCTGAAGGAGAGCCAAAGTGGAAGTATTGTAAACATAGCTAGTATGTATGGTAAAGTATCGCCGCGGCTTGATCTTTACACTTCACTCGATTCTGCAAATCCGATACTCTATGGTGCTTTTAAGGCCAGTCTGATACAAGCCTCTAAGTACTTGTCAAGTTTGCTGGCCCCAGATGGAATTAGGGTTAATTCGGTTAGTTATGGACCTTTCCCTTCTCTTACTGTCCAATCCGGAGATCCTGAATTCATTAATAAATTGGCGGCACAGACTCATTTGAAAAGGATTGGAATTCCTTATGAGGCTGCTGGGATAATAGGTTTTTTGCTTTCAAACGAGTCTTCATATATTACGGGCGCCGACATTCCAGTAGATGGGGGATGGACAGCGTGGTGAAAACGTCATTTATTAGAAAGGTATTAGTTGTCGCCGCTCACCCCGACGACGAAGTGCTCGGTTGCGGCGGCACCATCGCCTGGCACGCCGATGCCGGTGATCAGGTGGATGTGTTGATCGTGGCGGAAGGGTCCACATCCCGCCACCACCAACGCGATCGGATAAAAGCCACGCAAGCACTATCTTCGCTAGCGCAATCTGCCCAGCAAGCTGGGGCGATCCTCGGAGCCCACGGCGTGGAGCTGCTCGATCTGCCCGACAACCGCCTCGATTCGCTCGACCGCCTCGATCTGATCAAACAAATTGAGGCGCGCATCGCCTATCATCAGCCCCAGGTTGTTTATTTACATCACACCGGCGATGTGAATATCGACCATCGCCGTTTGCATGAAGCGGTTGTCACGGCCTGCCGCCCCACTCCTGGCCACTGCGTCAAGCGCCTACTGAGCTTCGAGGTGGCCAGCAGTACCGAGTGGCAGCCGCCAGGATCTGCGCCGGTGTTTCAACCTAATTGGTTTGTAGATATCAGAGCCCAATGGGAGCGCAAGCGGCTAGCCCTTGAGGCCTACGCATGTGAGATGCGCCCCTGGCCCCATGCCCGCTCAATTCAGGCAGTTGAACACCTAGCCCGCTGGCGCGGCGCCCAGGTGGGTGTGGAAGCGGCTGAGGCTTTTTGCCTACTGAGGCAGATGGTGTGAACCATTCCCGGCTGCCTTAGCCTAAGCAGTACTTGTTAATAGGCTTTGGCTGATGAAACTATCCTCTTTGAGCAGCGCTGAGCGTGCCACCAAGCGTGTTGCTGTGTTGATGACACCAACTGAAAAATCCGCTTATATCGATCGAGCCAGCAGCATGGGGCTTTCGCTGAGGCAATTTTTCCGTGAAGCTGGAGCTGCGTATACCTCCCCTCTCGATTAGTGAGCAGGCAGGGCAGAAGGCCCTTGAAGCGGCCTTGAAGCAGCGTGAGCTCAGCACCCCCACACTGAGAAGGTGCTTAATCGCGCCCTTGCAGAAGTGCGAGCGGGGCCCTGCAGGTTCAGCCAGTCACGCAGCCATGAGCGTCACCGACCGCATCCTTTCGGCGCTCACCACCGTGATTCGTATGAACGACAATGTGGAGGAGATGGCAGGCCTAATGAAGGGACAGCAACGACGCATCGATAACTTGAATGGCCGGATGATTCGATTAGAAACTGTCTTGGAACTGGCCCTGAATCGCCCTTCGCCTCATAGCTTCCATTTGCCCGAAGCTGGTCTTGGCGGTAACACGACCACCTGAGTAACCCTTGAGCTCCATCATTTTCCGTTGCGACGCCTCGCTCCAGATTGGTAGCGGTCATGTGATGCGTTGCCGCACCCTGGCCCGTGAATTACGACGTAGGGGGGCTGAGATCGGCTTTGTCTGCCGCCAGCAGCCCGGTGATCTGATCGAGATGTTGCGCCAGGAGTTCCAGGTGCTGAGCTTGCCGCCCCTGGCAGCTGCTGCCAGTTCGAGCTCCCTGGAAGGCCGAGCTCTCTATGGCGCCTGGCTTGGCTTTAGCCAGCAGCAAGATGCTGAGGATTGCCTTAGTGCGCTGGCCAAGGCCGGCATCAGCAGCGCCCAGTGGCTGGTGGTTGATCACTACGGCCTTGATGCCAGTTGGGAGAGGGCGATGCGGGAAGGCCTCGGATCTGAACCCCCGCCGCAACTGCTCGTAATCGACGATCTAGCGGATCGATCCCATATCTGTGATCTGCTGCTAGATCAAAACTTCTTTGGTGCGGCAACCCAGCAGCGCTATGGGGGCTTGGTGCCTGCCCAGTGCCGCCAGTTACTGGGACCCCAATACGCCCTGCTAGGGCCGGAATATGCCCTGCTCCATCCCTTGGTGCCGCCCCGCACAGAGTTGCGGCGGGTGCTTGTGTTCTTCGGAGGGGTGGATCACGACAATTTCACCGGTCGGACGCTGGAAGCGCTTCTGAATCCAAAGTTCGCCCACCTGGCTGTGGATGTGGTGCTCGGGCTGCAGTCTCCGCATCGCCAATCAGTGGAGAACCTCGTAGCCCAGCGGCCACACACCACCACCCTGCATGGCCCCCAACCCAGCCTCGCTGGCCTAATTGCCCGGGCTGATCTGGCCATCGGCGCTGCCGGCGCTACTACCTGGGAGCGATCATGTTTGGGTTTACCGAGTTTGGTGGTGGCGATTGCCGCTAACCAGCTTCCTTTTGCCCAGTGCTTAGATCAGGCCGGCCATCTTCAGCTGCTGGGAGTAGCGGGAGAAATAAGCGTTACCCAGCTCCGGCAGGCATTTGCAGAAGCATTGCAAGTTGCTTCAGTGGGATCTGGCCATTGCCTCACCGATGGCTGGGGCACCAGGCGGCTCGCCACCGCACTGCTGGGGCTGGAGCAGCCAATCCGGCTCAGGCCTGCCGCTCCTGGTGATGAAGCCTTGCTGCTGCGCTGGGCCAATGATCCAGCCGTGCGCGCCAGCAGCTTTTCAAAACAGCCGATCCAAGCGGAAGACCATCACAACTGGTTCAAGGCTGGTTTAAGCAATCCCGATCGGCTTCAGCTTGTGGCGCTGGATCAAATGAATTGCCCCGTCGGCCAGATCCGCTTCGATCGGGTTGATGGGCTGGCTAGAATCGATATCTCAGTGGATGCTGCGGCCCGGGGCCAAGGGCTGGCAGGAGTGCTTATCCCCAGTGGGTTAGCGGCCATGCAGCAACATTGGGGTTCCGGCAGCGAAGCATTTGCAGAGGTGTTGCCTAAAAATCGGGCCAGCCAGGCTGTATTCGTGCGGGCTGGTTTCGTCCCTGAGCCCAATCCAGACCCCAAGGCTGTCTCGGTTGCCCCCCCCCCGTCGCAGCATGCGATTCGCCTGCGTTGGCGGCAGAGCGCGTAACTCTGTTAAGCGATGCCAGCAGCTGGCTAAATCCATATCTCCTGAAGCTGATCCAGGCCCTACGCCATCGCGGCCACTATATCCGCTGGATTCATCGGTCCGAAGATCTGGCCTCTGGCGATGTTTGCTTGTTGCTCAGCTGTGGCCGATTACTCAGTGCCGAGCAGCTAGCGATTCATTGCCACAACCTTGTGATTCACCAGAGCGATTAGCTCAGTGGCCAGGGCTGGAGCCCAATGACTTGGCAGATCTTGATGCCGGTCCAATCCACCTGCAAACCTCAATCAACTTGAACTGCACCGAACTCGTTGAGGAGTGGCACCAACTGCAGGCAGAATAAATAAACAACATTTGTCTGCAATGGGTAGATAACTACAAAGATCTAATCAATAGTGCCCATTCTCAAACAGGAGAGGCCAGCCATTACCGCAGCCCCCAGCCTGCTGATTCCCGCCTAAATCCCAATTGCATCCTAGCCGAACAGTTTGAACTGCTGCGTGTGGTTGAAAACGATCGTTACCCAGCCTTCTTTGAGTGGCGGGGGCGCCGCTTTGGGCTAATGATAAAGACTCTAATCAATAACAAATTGAAATAAGCCCCTGTTACTCCTCTCCAGCCGCCCCTGAACATCGGCCTAGCCCAGCGGCTCCAGGTTCAGCTAGCCAGGCCAGTGAACACCATTACTTCGCCCGCAGCACTAAGCCCTGAAGCTGTGGCGACGCTCGATCCCGAATGGATCTTCGTGCCCCATTGGAGCCAACTGATCCCCGAGAGCATCTGGGGTACCTGGCCCACGGTGATCTTCCATATGACCGATTTACCCTATGGGCGCGGCGGTAGCCCCCTGCAACATCTGATCCAGCGAGACCATAGCAGCACCATGCTCACGGAGTTGCGCTGTACTGCTCAATCAGATGCCGGCGATATCTTTCTCAAGGAGCCACTGAGCTTGCACGGCAATGCGGAAGAGATTTTTTTACGCGCTGATGGCTTGATTGAAGCGATGATCAAACGCATCGTGCGTGAACAACCAACACCTCAGCCCCAGCAGGGTGAAGCTACGCTTTTCCAGCGCCGTAAACCTGCCCAAAGCAATCTGGCAACTTGTTCCTCAGGTGATCTATCAGCTTGGGCCGATCAGATCCGCATGCTCGATGACGAGGGTTATCCCCATGCCTACCTTGAGGCCCATGGCATGCGACTTGAGTTCCGCCGGGCCAGCCGCCGCTGTGATGGGCTCTATGCCGATGTAAGGATCGTGAGTCTCGATAACGCCCCACCCCTCCATAGGCGGCGGCTGAGCTACAATCAGCTTAAATTCTTCGTAACGGCAGTGGGACAGCGGTGGTGATCCACGAACTGCCTCTCGCAAAGGCCCCCTGGCAACAACTGCAGCAACTTCTAGATCAATCCTTCCCGCTGCCGCCGCGAGATGTGTTCGAGCGAGTGGTGCAGGCCAGCCATCGGCCCCAGCGTCTGTGGATTGCTGCGGATCAAAATGCAGAAACCATTGTTGGCCTTGTGATACTTTCGCCCCACAGCAAAGGCGGCCATTTAGACAATCTGGTGGTCGCGCCTGCCGCCCGCAGCAAAGGCATCGGCCGCGGCTTAGTGCACCGCCTACTCGGCGAGTGCACTGCTAATGGCCCTGCGATGATCAGCCTTACCACTCGTATTCCTTCATTTTTCTCATCCCTAGGCTTTCAGCCAGCTGGAGAGCTAGCCGATGGATCACTTGCCATGCTGCAGCTTCTGCCTTCCAATTCCCAACCATGACAATCCATATCGCCGGCCGGCCGATCGGCTCAGAATACCTGCCGTTTGTGATCGCCGAGATGAGCGGCAACCACAACCAAAGCATGGAGCGCGCCCTAGCCATTGTGGAGGCGGCCGCCGGTGCTGGCGCCCATGCCATCAAGCTGCAGACCTACACCGCAGACACGATCACGCTCGACGTGCGTGGGGGAAGCTTTGAGATCAACGATCCAAATTCCCTTTGGGCCGGTCAGAACCTCCACGATCTCTACAAAAAGGCCTACACCCCCTGGGAATGGCATGCCCCGATCATGCAGCGGGCCCGAGAGCTGGGGCTGATCTGCTTCAGTTCGCCGTTTGATGAAACCGCCGTTGATTTCCTAGACGATCTCGATATACCGGCTTACAAGATCGCCAGCTTTGAAAACAACCACCTTCCTCTGATCGCTAAGGCCGCTTCCACCGGCAAGCCACTCATCATCTCCACCGGCATGGCCACTCTGGGTGAACTGGATGACGCCGTGCGCACCGCGCGTGAGGCCGGGTGCCGTGATTTAGTAATGCTTAAGTGCACCAGTACCTATCCAGCTAGCCCTGGGAACACCAATATTCGAACTATCCCCCATTTGCGCGAGCTGTTTGGATGTGAGGTAGGCCTTTCGGATCACACGATGGGGGTAGGTGTTTCGATCGCAGCTGTGGCTCTTGGGGCCAGTGTGATTGAGAAACATTTCACATTGGCCCGCGCAGATGGAGGGGTGGATAGTGCCTTTTCGCTTGAGCCAGACGAACTCTCAGCGTTAGTTAAGGAAATTGAACGAGCCTGGCATGCACTTGGCGAGGTGCGCTACGGGCCAACAGAAGCAGAAAAGAAAAGCTTGATTTTTAGAAGGTCGATTTATGTGGTACAAGACATTGAAGAAGGGGATTTATTCAGCGCTGTAAACATTCGAGTTGTGCGACCGGCTAATGGCATGCCCCCAAGTTTCTACAATCAAATCTTTGGCTTACAAGCAAGGAAATGTTTCAAAGCTGGCACTCCGCTTAAATTTAAGGAGCTACTGT
>Ga0310091_100134_pt1 | contig 6505 bp, 5 predicted proteins | sample LakSupDCLTotalD7_FD_194435 | JGI IMG/M metagenome (GOLD analysis project Ga0310091, IMG submission 194435) | Enriched freshwater cyanobacterial communities from Lake Superior, Ontario, Canada - SU02.DCL.Total.D7 | ecosystem: Environmental > Aquatic > Freshwater > Lake | place: Canada: Ontario...
GGCCGTATCCGGCCCAGCCGCCTCGAGGGCCTGGAGCAGGGTGAATCCTTCGGCGCTGAGATCCAGGGGCGCCATGTCGGAGTCGAGCAACGCCATACCCGGCCAACCCCAAAGACAGGGATTGCGCCGACCTTGGGCCGCCAGCAAGGCGTCGTCGGCCTGCCAGTTGGTCTGGGCTAGGGGACCACGGCTCAGGAAGAACTCGAAATGGCTGATGTCGGGATCGAGTTCCTCGACCAGCTGCCACTGCTGGCGTTGGGGCAGGGCCCGGGCCCGCTCCAGCAGCTCCCCCTTCAGCAGGCGGGCGGGATCCCAAATCTGGGGATTGGAGAAGCCCACAAAGTCCAGATCAACAGACTCAACAAAAGCGAAGAGACTGGCCAGGTTGTAACTGGTCTCCTGGGGGTGGAGATACATGTCGGCGAAGTTGGCATCCGCCGCCGTATCTATGGCCCAACGTTCCCGTTGATGGCGGGCGAGACGGTTGCTTTCGGGCAACATTTCAAAGAGTTGGCGACCTAGCCGCAGCCCCTCCATCCCCGTGCCCACGGCCAGCAGAGCCAAGGCCCGCTGACTTCGGTGAATTTCCCAACGGCCACCATCGGCATAGAGGAAGAGATGGAGCACCCCCCCTGGCTTGAGCAGGGCCGCCAGGGAGGCCAAACCTGCCTGGGGCTGGCGCAGGTGGTGCAAGACCCCCACCGAATTGATGTAATCGAAGGGGTCTTCGCCGGCCAGGTCCAGCAGGCTGCGCTGCTCGATCCGCACCGCCGAACGCTGGTCGCCGCCGGAGCGTCGCAGCCGCTCCCGGGCCACGGCCAGGGCGCCGGCACTGATATCAACCGCCAGCAGTTCTGATCCGGGGTTGAGATGGGCCAGATAATCGCTGCTAACCCCCGTGCCGCAGCCCGCATCAAGGATTCTCAGGGACTCAGCAGCGGGGCCCCGGGGCGGCAGCGAGCCCGTGCAGAAGGCGAGCGCCGCATCAACACACCATCGCCAGTTGTATCCAGGCGGCGGTCCGTCCTCGAGCGGGTCACCCGGATAGGGAAAACGGTCGTAGAAGGCGCTCACCACGGGAGTGGCGGCATCGGCGGGGACCTGGGTCATCAGCTTGAGGGGCGCAAAGCGGCCTGACCTGGCGAGCTTTTCATGACCCCACCCGGCTGAACAGAGTGGGCCCCCCAGGCTGCAAACATTTGTTCATGGGGACCCTTACGCCCTATCGGCGAGCCGTAACGTGCCGAAACCCGGTTCGCTCTCGTTCATGACCGTGACCGCAAGCAGCGGCAGCAGCAGGGTTGCCCCCCAGCGCTACGACACCCTGCCGCTCTCCAGCGTCCGTCAAGCGGAGCAGCAGGATCGCTTCCCCGATGGGGGGGAACTCGACACCCTCACCACGTTCTTTCAGAGCGGCCAGATGCGGGTGGCCGCCGCTAAGCGGCTCTCAGCCAACGCCGAGGAGATCGTGGCCCGCGCTGGCAACCGCATCTTTGTGGGGGGCACGCTCCTGTCCTATCTGGATGCGCCCCTCACCCCTGCTGCCGCTGACGCCACTCCCCTGGCCACCGACCAGGCCGCCTTCCAACGTTCAGTTCAGACCTTCGCCGGCGGCACACCCAGCCGCGGCAACTTGATCACGCGCCTGCTGGAAGGGGCTGGCGGCGATGCCGATGTGCGCGTCGTGCTGCCTACGGGCTTCAACCCCATCAGCGTCGGGATCTACGGGACCGAGCGGATGAAGAAATCGGTCCGCGACCTGGCCTGGTTCCTGCGCTACGTGGGTTACGCCGTGGTTGCGGGCGATCCCAGCATCCTGGCCGTGAACACCCGCGGCCTGCGGGATGTGCTCGAAAAGGGCTGTTCCCTGGCCGCCACCAACGTGGCCCTACAGGAGATGCGCGCCGCCGCCGCCGACCTGCTCAAGGATCTGCCGGAAGCACGCCAGCTGGTGATCGACAGCTTCAACGTGCTGATCAAGGAACTGGAGGTTCCCACCCCGTCTGCTCTCCAGCGCCTCGGCAGCCCCGAAAACCAGGGCCTGCAGTTGCCGGCGACCTACGCCTTGGCCGCCGAGGGCGCCCAGCGCTTCATCATGCGCAAGGTGCTCACCGGCGCCCAGAAGGCCGAGGTGGTGCGCGCCGCCTATCGCCAGGTGTTTGAGCGCGATATTGCCAAGGGATACTCCCAGGTGGTTTGTCCGGTGGAAGCCACCCAGTTGCGCCAGGGCCAGCTCTCGATGCGGGAGTTCATCAGAGCCCTCGGCCGCAGCAAGGAGTATCGCCAGCAGTTCTACGGCCGCTTCTCTAACAGCCGGGCGGTGGAGCTGGCCTTCCGCCACTTCCTCGGCCGGGGCATCAGCTCCCGCGAAGAGTTCACCCGCTACTTCGACATCGTCAGCGCCCAGGGCCTCAAGGGTCTGGTGGATTCGCTGATCAACACGATCGAATACGGCCGGGTGTTTGGCGAGGAGACCGTTCCTTACCTGCGCGACATTGGCGAAGAGGCCCAGGAGAGCGCTGGCTGGGGGTCAAACCGCAAGCTGTTCCGCTTCAGCGCCCCCTTTGAAGGAGCTCCCCAGTACGTCACCCTCTACGCCAGCTACCGCCACCCCTTTGCCGACCAGCACCCCTACGGCGGCGGTAACGATCCCCTAGCGCTCACCTACGGCGCCATCTTCCCCTCCGGCACGGCGTCAGTCGCCACCAGAGCGGCCCCGTTTAGCTACGACAGCCGCAGGATTTTGGTGGGCAATGGCATGCGCCAGCCCGGCCAGATGAACAGCCCCCAATTCCGGGCTTCCAGCCCCCGCAAGGTGGGACCCAAGGTGGTGCGGCTGCAGCAAATCGCCACCGGCGGCAACTCCTTACCCCGCCGCAGCGGCCAGCCGAGCGTGCGCAACACCGAATCGAGTACCCAGGGGGTGATTCGGGCTGTGTATGTGCAGGTGCTGGGCACCGCCGGCTATGCCGGCGAACAGAACAAGGTGGAGGAGATCAAACTCGAGAACGGCGACATCAGCCTGCGGGAGTTTGTGCGCCAGGTGGCCCGTTCTAAGGCCTTCCGCAGCCGCTACTGGAGCGGTCTCTACATCTGTAAAGCTCTGGAGGTGATGCACCGCCGCCTGCTGGGCCGCCCCACCTTTGGTCGCTGGGAAATCGATTCCTACTTCGATGTGGCCGCCCGTAAGGGCTTCTATGGGGTCGTCGACGCGATGCTCAACAGCAACGAATACGCCACGGCCTTCGGAGAGGACACCGTCCCCTACGAGCGCTTCATCACCCCCTCGGACCTCAACACCCGTCGGGTGCCGACCCTGAAGCGGGAGCTCGAAGCCAGCGCTGTCGCCCTGCTCCCCGCCAGCCGGCCCGATGTGCCCGTGTCCGCCAACTTCCGCTTCAGCGGAGAGCTCACGGCCCGCAACCTGTCCGGCCGCTCGGCTCCGATTCGCGGGGGCTGGATCCTCCAACTGGTCGACGACGCCCAGGGGTTCAGCAGCAGCCAGCCGGCGGTGCCCGAGGGGCCCGGCAGCATCAAGGACGACCCGGAACCCAGCCGCCGCTGGAGCGCCCCCCGTTGGCAACCCGGCGGTGGCGTCACCACGTCCTGGCCACCCAAGTCAGACAAGGACTAACCAAGGCCATCGAGGAACTCCTAAGCAGCGCCGACTTTGCCAACAGCTTTGGCGGCGATGGCGTCCCCTATGGGGAGCCTCGAGACCCAGGCTTTTGGCCTGGGTCTTTTGTTATTGAGCCAAACGGGGCGAAGTTTGCTGAATTGCAAGATGTCTTTACAGGTCAATCAAGACCAAGAATTGTTGACAATCCCTATCCGGCAACCCTATTCACAATTTCAGCGAAAAGCATTGCGGGCCAAGGACTTACAGCAATCAGGCAGCCGTGAAGAACTGTTACCAAGGCGGCTCCTGCTCCGGCTCCCTAGCGCAGAATGACTCGGCGAACAGCATTGCTGACGCCTCCCCCGGACCCAGGTCAAGCAAGCAAAGCTTGCAAGGCCAAAGCCGAGGGTGCCACCCTTAACCCACCGGATATCGGTCACCACTCTGGCGACCGCTTGTTTCGAGGCAGAACTGCATGAGCATCGTCTCCAACTCGATCATCAACGCGGACGCCGAAGCCCGCTACCTCAGCCCTGGCGAACTCGACCAGATCAAGTCCTTCGTGAGTGGCGGTCAGCGCCGTTTGCGGGTGGCCCAAGTCTTGAGCGAGAGCCGCGAGCGCATCGTCAAGCAGGCCGGCGGTCAGCTGTTCCAAAAGCGTCCCGATCTGATCTCCCCCGGCGGCAATGCCTACGGTGAGGAGATGACCGCTACCTGTCTGCGGGACATGGACTACTACCTCCGCCTGGTGACCTACGGGGTCATCGCCGGTGATGTCACCCCGATTGAAGAAGTCGGCATCATCGGTGCCCGTGAGATGTACCGCTCCCTCGGCACCCCCCTCGAGGCCATGGCAGAAGCCGTGCGCGAGATGAAGGCTGCGTCCACGAGCCTGCTCACCGGCGCTGATGCCGAAGAAGCCGGCTTCTACTTCGACTACGTCGTCGGCGCCCTCTCCTGAGGCTGCTTCCCTTCACCCCTCCGCCTCCTTTCAAGGTTCCATGCAAGACGCCATCACCAACGTCATCAACCAGGCAGACGTCCAAGGCCTGTACCTCGACACCTCCTCCATGGGGCGTCTCGAGCAGTACTTCGCCAGCGGCGAGCTCCGCGTTCGTGCTGCCACCACCATCAGTGCCAACGCCTCCTCGATCATCAAGGAAGCCGTAGCCAAGGCGCTGCTGTACTCGGACATCACCCGTCCAGGCGGCAACATGTACACCACCCGTCGTTACGCGGCCTGCATCCGCGACCTCGACTACTACCTGCGCTACGCCACCTACGCCATGCTGGCCGGCGACACCTCCATCCTCGATGAGCGGGTGCTTAATGGCCTCAAGGAGACCTACAACTCCCTGGGCGTGCCCATCGGTGCCACTGTGCAATCGATCCAAGCCATGAAGGAAGCCACCGCAGCGCTGGTTGGCCCTGATGCTGGTCGCGAAATGGGTGTGTACTTCGACTACATCAGCTCCGGCCTGGGTAACTGATCCCTGCCAACGGCACACCCTGCGGATCCTTACCCATGCGCCTGTTCAAGATCACAGCCTGCATTCCCTGCCCTGAAAAAACCCGGAGCCAACGGGAGCTTCAGAACACCTTCTTCACCAAGTGGGTGCCTTATGAAAGCTGGTTTGCTGAACAGCAGCGAATCATGAAGCAGGGCGGCAAGATCCTGAAGGTGGAACTCGTCACCGGTCGCCGCCAGGTCAACGTCGGCAACTAACCGATCGCCAACTGACAGGTTTCGCCAAATTAAAGGGTTAGCCAACAGACTGGCTTGTCAAACCCTTGATCCCTTTCTCGTTCAAGCTGGTGACAGCTGCCCGGCCCCGGCTGGGCTTTTTTTTGTCCCTGGCCCTGTGCCAACGGCCAGCTCCAAGCGTCTAAATGGACTTACCCGTGGATGCAACTGTGGATGCCACCCAGGCCCCAGGGCCCAACCCAAACCAAAACCGCAAGCTGTTACCCCTGCCCTTTGGGCAGTGGCCGGCCGAAGCCAGGCTGCTGCTGGGCATGGTGGCCATCTGGAGTCTGGTGGGCCTGCTGGTGCTGGCTTCGGCAAGTTGGTGGGTGGCCTCGCGGGAAATGGGCGATGCGGCCTACTACCTCAAACGCCAGGCGATCTGGATGGTGGCCAGCTGGGGGCTGCTTTGGCTGGCGATTCGCCTCAACCTGCGCCGCTGGTTGCGGCTGGCTGCCCCGGCCCTACTGATCACGGGCCTGATGGTGGCTGCCACCCTGGTGGCTGGCAGCACTGTGAATGGCTCCAGCCGCTGGTTGGTGGTCGGTCCGATCCAGATCCAGCCCTCGGAGTTGATTAAACCCTTTGTGGTGCTGCAGGGAGCCACCCTGTTCTCCCACTGGAACCGGATTTCCGTCGATCAAAAGCTGCTTTGGCTGGGGGTATTCGGCGGCATCATCCTGCTGATCCTGAAACAGCCCAACCTCAGCACGGCAGCCCTGACGGGCTTGCTGCTCTGGCTCATGGCCCTTGCCTCGGGCATCTCCGTGCCGGCAATGCTGGGCACTGCGATCCTGGGCGGCAGCGTTGGTGTCGGCAGCATCCTGCTCAACACCTACCAGCGCATTCGCGTCACCTCCTTCCTCAACCCCTGGAATGACGCCCAAGGGGATGGCTACCAGCTGGTGCAAAGCCTGTTGGCGATCGGCTCGGGCGGACTCTGGGGCTCGGGCTTTGGCCTCTCCACCCAAAAACTGCAATACCTGCCAATCCAGTCCACCGACTTTATCTATGCGGTATTCGCCGAGGAATTCGGCTTTATCGGCTCGATGATGATGCTGTTGTTTTTGTTGCTTTTTGGCCTGGTAGGGCTGCGAGTAGCCCTCTCCTGCCGCAGCAATCAACAACGGCTGGTCGCCATC
>Ga0310091_100145_pt1 | contig 6274 bp, 3 predicted proteins | sample LakSupDCLTotalD7_FD_194435 | JGI IMG/M metagenome (GOLD analysis project Ga0310091, IMG submission 194435) | Enriched freshwater cyanobacterial communities from Lake Superior, Ontario, Canada - SU02.DCL.Total.D7 | ecosystem: Environmental > Aquatic > Freshwater > Lake | place: Canada: Ontario...
ATCCTCATGGCCTGCACCGGCGCGCAGATTGGCGAGTACCTGTTGCCGTGCGTGCAGGGCAAGAAGATCGACTGCTTTGCCCTGACCGAACCGGGTGCCGGTTCCGACGCCAATGCGATCAAGACCCGCGCCGTGCGCAGCGGTGATGACTTTGTGCTCAACGGCAGCAAGCACTTCATCAGCCACGCCGGCCACGCGGATTTCGCCATCGTGTTTGCCGTTACCGACACCTACGAACACAACGGTCGCCAACGCAATGCCGTGACCTCGTTCCTGGTGGACCGTGGCACGCCGGGCATGACCATTCGCCGGGGCCCCAAGTGCGTCAGCAACCGCGGCTACCACACTTATGAAATGTTCTTCGACGACTGCCGCGTACCAGCCTCCAAAGTCCTCGGCGAAGTCGGCAAAGGTTGGGAAGTCGCCAATGCCTGGCTGACCGCAGGCCGGGTGATGGTGGCTGCCAACTGCGTCGGCCAGGCCCAGCGTGCGCTGGACGTTTCCCTGCAATGGGCGGCCGACCGCAAGCAGTTCGGCCAGCCCATCGGCACCTATCAAGGCATCTCGTTCAAGCTCGCCGACATGGCCACGCAAATCCGTGCGGCCGAACTGCTGACCCTGAACACCGCCTGGAAAATGGACCAGGGCACCATGACCGACGGCGAGGCCGGCATGGCCAAGCTGTTTGCCAGCGAAGTACTGGGCAAGGTTGCCGATGAAGCGGTGCAGATCTACGGCGGCATGGGTTTGATGGACGAAGGCCCGGTGGAGCGCATCTGGCGCAACGCGCGGATCGAGCGGATCTGGGAAGGCACTTCGGAAATCCAGCGCCACATTATTGCCCGCGAACTGTTGCGGCCACTGTTGCGCTGATCGGGTCGGAGAACGCTTATGTCCCAGGCTATTCGCGACAATCTCAAGCGCCTGCTGGCGCCCCGTCACCTGGCGTTTGTCGGTGGGCGCAGCATGGCCCGTGCCCTCAAGCGCTGCGCCGAGGGTGGTTTTGCCGGCCAGATGTGGCTGGTCAACCCGCAACATGACAGCCTCGATGGCATTCCCTGCGTGCGTCGCGTGGCCGATTTGCCGTGCGGTCCGGATGCGGTGTTTATCGCTACCAATCGCGAGCTGACCCTGACCTGTGTCGCCGAACTGGCGGCCATTGGCACCGGTGGCGCCATCTGCTACGCCTCCGGGTTTGCCGAAACCGGCGCCGAGGGCCAAGCCTTGCAGCAACAACTGCTCAAGGCCGCTGGCGAGATGGCACTGCTGGGCCCCAATTGCTATGGCCTGCTCGATTACCTGCACAGCTCGGCGTTGTGGCCGGTGGCCCATGGAGGCAAGCCGGTCGAGAAGGGCGTTGCGGTGCTGACCCAGAGCGGCAACTTTGCCTACAACCTGTCCATGAGCGACCGTTCGCTGCCGGTGGCCTATATGGCGTCGGTGGGCAACCAGGCGCAGTTGGGGGTTGCCGAGTTGATGGACGTGCTGCTCGACGAGCCGCGCGTTACAGCGATTGGCTTGCACCTGGAAGGCTTGAAGAATGTGCCGGGGTTCGCCCGTGCGGCCCACAAGGCCCTGGAGAAAGGCATTCCGATCATCGCCCTGAAAACCGGGGTGTCACAGATCGGCGCCGAGTTGGCTTTGAGTCATACCAGTTCGTTGTCGGGTTCCGATGCGCTGTACGACAGTCTGTTCGCGCGCCTGGGTGTGATCCGGGTCAGCGGGCCGGTGAGTTTTGTCGAGACCCTGAAAGCGGCGGCCTGCGGTAATCTGCCGGCGGGCAACAGCCTGATCGCCCTGGCCTGTTCCGGTGGTGATGCCGGGTTGATTGCCGACTACGCCGAGCGCAACGATTTGAGCCTGCCGAAGCTCGACGAAGGCCAGCGTGAAGAGTTGGCGCAGGTGCTGCCCAGCTACGCCAACCTGGTCAACCCGCTGGATTTCACCACGGCCATCTGGGGCAACAGCGACGCGCTTAATACGATGCTCGACACGGCACTGCGCACCGAAGCGGATGCGGCAATGCTGGTGCTCGACTACCCAGCGGAATTTACCGGTGAGCGCAAGGAGTGCGACCTGCTGCTGGAGCTGTTTTGCAGTGCGCTGACTCGCCACGGCAAGACTGGCTTTGTCACCTCTGCATTTCCCGAATTGCTCCCGGCCCACGCTCGCGAGCGTCTGCATGCCCAGGGCGTTGCCGCGTTGCAAGGCGTGGAAGATGCGCTGGCGGCCTGGGGCCGGATTGCCGACTATCAAGACAATCGCCGGGCGTTGTTGTCGCGGGGTGAGTCGATACTGGTGCCGCTGTGCCCGCAAGCGCTTGAGCAACACGGACAGTCGCTTGATGAGTGGGATTCCAAGCAGGCTTTACGGGCTTTCGGCCTGACCACGCCAGCCGGTGTCTTGAGCACTCCCGAGCGGGCCATAGCCGATGCCAAAGTGCTGGGTTACCCGCTGGTACTCAAGGCCGTCAGTGCCGACTTGCCGCATAAAACCGAAGCTGGCGCCGTGGCGCTCAACCTGCAGGACGGCTTCGCCTTGACTGCTGCCCTGGCTCATATGCGCGATCATCTGCTGCTGGAATCCATGGCTACGCCGCCGTTGGCCGAGCTGATTGTGGGCATCAAGCGCGAAAACGACTTCGGCCTTGCGCTGGTGATCGGCGCCGGTGGAATCCTTGTGGAGTTGCTCAAGGACAGCCGCAGCCTGCTGTTGCCGACCACCGACGACGCAATCCGCAACGCCTTGCTCAGCCTGCGCAGCGCCGCATTGCTGCAAGGCTTTCGCGGACGCGAAGTGGCCGACATGGAAGCTCTGGTGGCGGCGATTCGTGCGGTGGCCGACTATGCCTGCGCCAACGCCGGGCAGTTGCTGGAACTCGATGTAAACCCATTGCTGGTCAATGCCCGGGGCGCCACGGCGGTCGATGCATTGATCCGTCTCGCCCAGGCGTGAAGGAGATGACAATGCAAAGCAAAACCTTGACGGGCGGCCAGGCCCTGGTGCGATTGCTGGCCAACTATGGTGTCGACACGGTGTTCGGGATTCCCGGCGTGCACACGCTGGAGCTGTATCGCGGCTTGCCGGGCAGCGGTATTCGGCATGTGCTGACCCGCCACGAGCAGGGCGCCGGCTTTATGGCCGACGGTTATGCGCGGGTCAGCGGCAAGCCGGGGGTGTGTTTCATCATCACCGGGCCGGGGGTGACCAACGCCGCGACGGCGATCGGCCAGGCGTATGCCGACTCGATTCCGCTGCTGGTGATTTCCAGCGTCAACCACACCGCCAGCCTCGGCAAAGGCTGGGGCTGCCTGCATGAAACCCAGGACCAGCGGGCGATGACCGCGCCCATCACTGCGTTTTCGGCAGTAGCGTTGAGTGCCGAGGATTTGCCGGAGTTGATCGCGCGGGCCTACGCGGTGTTCGACAGTGAGCGACCGCGCCCGGTGCATATTTCGGTGCCGCTGGATGTACTGTCGGCGCCGATCAAACGGGACTGGAGCAATGAGGTGGTGCGCCGTCCCGGGCGTGGCTTGCCATCGGCTGAAAGTCTTGATCAGGCGGTGGCAAAACTGACCGCGGCCAAGCGCCCGATGATCATTGCCGGTGGCGGTGCGCTGTTGGCGGCCGATGCCTTGCAGCGCTTGAGTACGCAGTTGGCGGCGCCGTTTTTCAGCAGTGTCGCCGGCAAGGGATTGTTGCCGGTGGAGCATCCGCTGAATGCCGGTTCGACCCTGTGTGTCGAGCCCGGCTGGCAGCTCATCGCCGAGGCGGATGTGGTGTTGGCCATCGGCACCGAAATGGCCGATACCGACTTCTGGCGTGAACGCCTGCCGATTAATGGCGAGCTGCTGCGGGTGGATATCGACCCGCGCAAGTTCAACGATTTCTATCCTTGCGCCGTCGCGTTGCACGGTGATGCCCAGCAAACGACGCTGGCTTTGCTGGAACGCTTGCCAGCCACGCCGCGCAACGCGGATGCCGCCACCGCTGCGGTCGCGACGTTACGCCAGGCAGTCAGCAGCGGCCATGGTCCGTTGCAACGGATTCACCAGGCGATTCTCGACCGCTTGGCCGCCGAGTTGCCCGCCAATGCCTTCATCAGCAGCGACATGACCCAACTGGCCTACACCGGTAACTACGCCTTCCCCAGCAACGCCACCCGCAGTTGGCTGCATCCCACCGGCTACGGCACCTTGGGCTATGGCCTGCCGGCCGGTATCGGCGCCAAGTTCGGCGCACCGCAACGGCCCGGCCTGGTGCTGGTGGGCGACGGCGGCTTTCTCTACACCGCCCAGGAACTGGCCACGGCCGTGGAAGAACTGGACAGCCCGCTGGTGGTGTTGCTCTGGAACAACGACGCCCTGGGTCAGATTCGCGACGACATGCTGAACCTGGACATCGAACCCATCGGCGTACTGCCGCGCAACCCGGACTTCGCCGCCCTGGCGCGGGCGTTCGGCTGCACGGTCAGCGAGCCACAGAACCTGGATGAGCTGCAGACGGATTTGCGTAACGGTTTCAAGTGCAACGGCGTGACCTTGATCGAGTTGAAGCATGCCTGTGTGAACCTTTAGAGGAGCAACACCATGAGCGAAAACAACAACAAAATGACTCAAGCGATGCACCGGCGGGACTTCCTCAAGCACAGCGCCTTGGCCGGTGCCGTGGCCGCCGCGTTTTCCATGGGCCTGCCGCTGCAGGCCTTTGCCGAGGAGGCCACGCCCAAGCCGGGCGGCGTGCTGCGCATGGGCCTGGCCGGCGGCAGCACCACCGACTCCCGCGACCCGGGATCCTGGGTCGACACCTTCACCTTCGTCGGCTTTTCGGCGGTGTACAACACCCTCACGGAAATCGCGGTGGACGGCAGCGCTATCCCCGAATTGGCCGAAAGCTTCGAGTCGACGCCCGACGCGCGCACCTGGACCTTCAAGCTGCGCCAGGGCGTGACCTTCCATAACGGCAAAAGCCTGACCGCTGACGACGTGGTGGCCTCGATCAACCATCACCTGGCAGCCAACTCCACCTCGGCGGCCAAGACGGTGATCGGCGATGTGGCCAGTGTCAGCGCCAAGGGCAGCGATGCAGTGGTGTTCGAATTGCACTCGGGCAATGCCGATTTCGCCTATGTGGTCGCCGATTACCACCTAGTGATCATGCCCGCCAAGGACGGCGCCGCCGACTGGCAGGCCGGGATCGGCACCAGCGGTTATCGCCTGAAAAGCTTCGAGCCGGGCGTACGCATGGACCTGGAGCGCAACCCTGATTACTGGAAGCCGGGCAGGGCACACTTCGCCAGCGCCGAGCTGTTGGCGATTGCCGACGGCGCAGCGCGGGTCAATGCGCTGGTCACCGGGCAAGTCGACGTGATCAACAAGGTCGACCTGAAAACCGTGGCCTTGCTCAAGCGCAATCCCACGCTGGTCATCGAAGAAACCAAGGGCGCCCAGCACTACACCTTCCCGATGTTGTGCGACAGCAACGAGTTCAAGAACAACGACATCCGCATGGCGATGAAGCATGCGATCAACCGCGAAACCCTGCTGGCCTCGGTGCTGCATGGCTATGGCCTGGTGGGCAACGACCATCCGATCCAGCCCGGCAGCCGTTTCATCAACGCCGCCCTGGAGCAGCGCACCTACGACCCGGACAAGTCGCGATTCTACCTGCGCAAGGCCGGTGTGGAGGCGCTGAAGGTGCGCCTGCAAGCTTCCGATGCCGCCTACACCGGCGCGGTGGATGCTTCGGTGCTGTTCAAGGAGCAGGCGCGCCAGGCCGGGATTGATATCGACGTGGTGCGCGAGCCGGCGGATGGCTATTTCTCCAATATCTGGATGAAGCAGCCGTTCACCACCTCGTTCTGGTACAGCAGCCTGACTGCCGACCGCATGTTCAGCATCGGCTACGCCAAGGGCGCGGCGTGGAACGAAACCCATTGGGATAACGACCGCTTCAACCAGTTGCTCAACGCAGCGCGGGGCGAGATGAACGCGCCGCTGCGCCAGGAGATGTACAACGAAATGCAGAGCCTGTGCCGGGACGACGGCGGGGCGATTGTGCCGTTGTTCGCCAGCTCCGTGGCGGCCCGCTCGAACCGCGTCAGCCATGGACCGCTGACGGCGCCGTATGGGGAACTGGATGGGTTGCGGCTGATCGAGCGGTGGTGGCAGGCGTGAAGATTTCAGAAACGCCACCAATCAAATGTGGGAGCGGGCTTGCTCGCGAATGCGGTGGATCAGTCTCTATCTGTATTGGCTGACACACCGCTTTCGCG